>Ga0207667_10000301_pt1 | contig 68551 bp, 60 predicted proteins | sample KBSCornC52_FD_184301 | JGI IMG/M metagenome (GOLD analysis project Ga0207667, IMG submission 184301) | Corn rhizosphere microbial communities from Kellogg Biological Station, Michigan, USA - KBS Corn C5-2 (SPAdes) (version 2) | ecosystem: Host-associated > Plants > Roots > Rhizosphere > Soil ... | reverse complement strand
CCTGAAACAGATGTTCCTGGACTTGAGAGAGCTGGGATACGAGGGGTCGTATGACCGGGTGGCTGCCTTCAGCAGGCAATGGAAGGTGGGTCAAATGGAGAGGGTCAAATCGGCGAGCAAATCAACAGCCAGCCTTCCCGCTCCAATATCCGACTCCATCTGTTATGCATACGAAGAAAGGACACCTATATGACTCGATGGGCATCGACGATTTCTCAGGGGAACCATTCTCGTTTGCAGAACAGATGGAATTCATGCAGAGGGACGAACTAAGAGATTTTTTCGGAGCTTGTTTTAAATCCGCTGATTGATCGTGTCCGCAATCGGCCAGAAGCGGACCTTTTTAACTATTTTTCAGCTGATTCTGAAGGGTAGATAACGGACAACTCCCGCCCCCACATCCATCTACCCCATGGTGATCTGCTGGACGCATAGCTGGATTCCGCATCCGGCTACCCCAGTGGTTTCTCTGAGTTAAGATTCTCTGCTATCGGCCACAACGAGACGTACCAGAATATGTTTACCTGCCCTTGCTGTGGCTATGAGGTCTTTCCTGCACCGCCCGGTTCATACGACATTTGTCCCATCTGTTTTTGGGAGGATGACGAGCTGCAGTTGTACTATCCTCATGTCCACGGTGCCAATCCCTCTAGCCTCATAGAGTCGCAAGTCAACTTTGTGCAGTTCGGGGCATGTAACAAAGAGATGGCGAAAAATACTCGCAAGGTCACGGAAGACGATACGCGAGACTGCCATTGGTTTCCTCTCTGGGAGCGACGTGTTGATGTTCCTGATATCTATGAAATTGAACTCAAGAGGGGGGGGCATCCGTTGGGGACCTATACTATTGGCGCCGACCTGCCTCTAGCCGATAGTGTTTGAAGTCGGGTTCAGGCCAGAAGTAGCCATTGGATACATTGCGAAGCCAACGATCTAATCCCACCATGAAAGTTATCGGTCTATTTAAAGAACTGATTCCAGGTGCTAACCAAACTGCAGCTGGTTTGACTGATATCGCTGGAAAATTGTCAAAATTCGAAGTTATTTCGGTTCTGGAATATTTAAAAAGCGGTGTCGCAGTCTTCGATGTAATGGGCGCTGACCGAGATCCACTAAATCAATCGGTATTGATATCGGGTGCGGCAAGTTTGATATCCGATGGTTATTGGATTTGGAGGCTCGATCTGGCTTATTACGTGGAGAAATATCAAATCCAACTTGACCACGATTTTTTTAGGCCAAGTGGCAGCGTCCGTTCGAAAGAACATTAAGGAGGCGGATGTTCTTTCAAGTTGGATGGAGATATTGACTTGTTACGAGTCCACCTGCGCCGCTTTTAAGGGTTGATGTCCATTTCGAGCCAGAAGAAGCGTTGATGCGATTTTCCAATACAAGAAGAAAAGGGAGTGAACATGGAGTGCACGCTACACGCAATGAAAGATCATGAAATACCAGAAGGAGAAATCATAGAGTCATTGAAGTTGGAAAAGTCATGGGAAGCTTTGCATTTCTTGTTGAGCGCATCAGCCAGCGAAGGTGAAGATGCAGCGCAATTTCTACTGGGTGGAAAAATTCTTGAAGATGTGTCGGAGCATGTGGCAATTCAGCAGAACGACGCAGTTTCAGCTTTTAATATCATTCTGGAAAATACGTCGGATGCTGAGTTGGCAGCTTGTTTTGACGCTGCAAAGCTGGATGTAGCACAAATATATCCAGGAAATTGGAGCGATCGGGAATTTAGCTATCTTGAAGAGTATCTTGGACCTTTACGAAAATTCATTAGCCTGCACGCGAATAAAGGTAACGGGATACTAGTTGTAATCGCCTAGAGAGTTGCAAGACTGATATTGGCCAGCAGTGGACCTTTCCATTTTTAGCTTATTCTGAATGGTAGATAACGGACAAATCCCGCCCCCTCGTCCATCTACCACTCAGCATAATTCGCAGGCTGCTAGGTTTTGAGTTGTACATTGCCGCGAGACTCCTCTTCGGGCTAAGATATCCGCAATCGGCCAGTTTTGGAGATGCTTGCTGGCAACCAGCGATGGCACACGTAAATTTGGAAAACGTTGTATCACTCATCGGCGAAGGTCTCCACATGCGAATGCCACTACAAACAAGAAATGATTCTCGTGCTATTCAAACGAAACGGGCTAGCACGACAATGGGGAAGCATAGATTCGCGGACAACCGGCCAGCCACAGTAGCTCAACGCGAACTCGTCGATAACAGCCCGCGAGTGCTACAGCAACAGAAGTTGAAAGATATTATTCAGAACAGTCCGCAAACGGGGGCACAGCGCGTATTGCAGCAACACGTCAGCGAGAGCACGCGGATTGCCAATTCGCAACATCAGCAAGCACGGGCGGAAAAGAGCCCGGTTGTGCAAGCCATGTTCAAAGATAACGGTGTTCAATATACGCAGAATGCCGAGTACGGAATTGTGGACGGTGATCCGAAACAGCTTCTGGTGTCCCCGACCGCAGTGGATATTGTGCCACCTACGCACTTCCGACAAATAGGAAGCACAGAAAAAGAATTCGTTCCTCCTGAGGTCGCTGCCCTTGAAAATGAAGGCGGGCGTGACGGCCCCCCAATGAAGGTCGAGTTTAAAGTATTCGAGTCAATATTTGACTTTTCAGAGACTCGTCCAAACGACTGTGGAATGTATGCACAGGCTCTGACTCTAGAGTATCCGGATTGGGAGGCAGAGAAAAGGCCTGGGCAGCATAGAGAAGGAACAAAGCTAGTTGAGCAGTATGATCCTGGTAATTCAAAAACTGCTGACAACTTATCGTTGCTTCCTGGGAATTCGTATCGGATCGACTGGGATGATCCACGTCTAAAGCCTCTGGAAAAGTGCGCTCACCATGTTGCTACAGTAGTGGCAAAAGATGGGGTAGATCATGTTACTAGCGAAGCGGACGCAGGCAGGAAGATTACAAAGCCAGTCTTCGAAATGTACGGCACAAACAAAAACACATTCTGGCAGCGTCACAAGGATTATTTCACCCTCCATCCGCTAAGTGCATCACCTAAGCTGCCTTATGTATCGAAGAGTGAAAAGAGCTAATGCCCCTGACCCGCTGCAAGGTCACAATTCAGTTCCAGGCTACAAGTAGCCTTTAGTTAAAAAGCAATTTTTCAGCTTATTCTGAAGGGTAGATAACGTACAAATCCCGCCCCTTCGTCCATCAACTACTCAGGATAATTTTCTGGCTGTTTATCCAGGTTTCGAGACTGTCCATTCCTGCGAGACTCCTCTTCGGCTATGATGTCCGCAATCGGCCAGAAGGTGATCGGCACCAAATGCGAGAGAAAAATTGTTTTCCAAGTACATACCAACCATACCCTCGTCTGGGATGGCGAAATGGGCTTTGACCAATGTCGTTGGTATTGGCCTTTATTTGGCGCTCGCTTCTCAACTTTGGCCCGCCAGTGGCGAGGAAAATACTCCGGGAGGCCCAGGAGACGCTTTTTTCTACCTCTTCGTCATTGGACCGCTCTTGCTGTTTTTTCTGGCGACCAATGTGGTGATGCTCTGTCGGATTATTCTGCGTTCAGTCGCACGAAGGTCATCTCTGGGGCTCTGGATCCTGATGGCACTGCTTTGGATTACGGCGGTTCTGATCGATCACAGTCAAGCTGTGCATCTGATCTCACTTGATTATTTGTAAGTGTGAATGTCCGCAATCGGCCAGAAGCCGACGTTCAACATGCCGGAATTTCTATTTATAAGCGGTACTATTTACCGGGGTAGGGTCAAATCCAATTGTCTTGATAGGGACGCTGGCGGATCGGGGTTCTATAGCAGAGATGCCAATTTAAATAAGCAGAGAGGAATTCGCATGCTCAAGAAGTACGGGGATTGGGCTGCTTTTTATATTGCATGGGCAATTATCTTCTTCGCTCCTGAAATAGCGGAGATAACATTGTGGTCCTACCGCAATCTACTTGGCATCGCGTTCATATTCTTCCTTTTTTTCATCCTAGGGCTGCCTTCGCGAATTAAGGCGGCGAAGAAAAAATTTTCATCATCCTCCGATCCGGACGTGGCTGCTCTAGCAGATGGGAGAATTGATATAGCCGAATACCGTAAGCGAAAAGAAGAAAATCAATAATGTAAATCTAAAGGAATGTCGCCGGCTAAGTTGAATCGTTGCTAGGCCTAAGCTCTATAGAAAAACCTACCGCACGATCGGTTCCGTGGTCAGCCACATCTCCGATGCCTCACAAAAACGCCTGCCGCAACATCTGCTCGAACTGCTGATGGGAATGTGCAACCGTTTGCCGCCTCACACAATGGAACATATTTCGCATCGCCATTGCACGCAAAAGATCAGGATTCAGGTGATCTGAAATCTGTTGTTCGAGTTGCTCCACCATCGCGGGCAGGATGGCCTGCCTGAATCCCTGGTAATCATCACTGACCCATCCTTCTGGATGGTCACAATACACGGACTCTCGGACTCCAAATATCCTCATTACGCTGTCTTCTTCCGGCGCCAGATATTCCTCATAGCCGAGCGCGTCCGATATGATGGGAACGCAGCCGCTAGCCATGGCGCGCAGAATGCTGAATGAATGCAGACCCGCAGAAGGGAGTGCAAACATATGGTGGGAGAAGTGAAGCTGGCGTAGTTCATCATCACTGACACGGTGATTGATCCAGCGCACCCCATCCAGGTCTCCTTGCTGGAACCACTTGCCGAGGTCCTGGGGAACGCTTGAGAGAATGGTCAAGTGCAAGTTCGGATGCCGCCGTCGCAAGGTGCTGAATGCCCTTAACAGATGATGTCCTCCGCGAAGATAAAAGGAGCCGGGATCCTGGTGCAATGAGTTGGTGAACAGGATATGCAGGCTGCTCGATGTATCGAATTTGCGTAAGGCTTCGGTCGGTGATTCGATGTTGATTCCCAGGGGAACGTAGTGAAGCTTTCGCCTGATGACGTCACTATCGAACACGCGTTGCATCACTTCAATGCTGGATTTCATATGCGAGAAAATTGCGCGGCATTGCGCAGACAAAAAGGCATTTTCGATGCCCTTGAAGTATCCCTTTTCCTTCAGATGCAGGTCACGCGTCGCTCCCGTATTAATGAACGGAAAGAAAATGCTGGGGAAGCTCTCGAAGTGAAAAATCCACGGCTTGGCGCCTGCATAGAGAGGAGCTGTGTGGAGGAAAAGGCATCATACGAATCCCCCTGTCCTTCAATACATATTTGATCCAGCAGATGCAGGCGCTCTATATATTTTGTCTGATCGGCTTTATCGTCGATGCTGCCGCAATGCTGTGCCAACGCTGTACCCACAGCGACGCCGATCGAGTTCTGCGGATTAAAAGTCCGGGTGATCTCGTAGGGTCGTATCGCTTCGTTGTTCTCCAGAAAGGACTGGACCAGCGGATGGGGTCCATTCAACGCGCGATAGAAGGGGAGCGACCAAGGAAGTCCGAGAGTGGGCAGAGTGCTGCTCATAGGAAAGATGAGAATTGATTGGGTGGATGCTTCGCCAAGAACGGTACACAACCCGACAGCGACGAGCCGAGTGATTAAACTTTTTCGTTGTCCCTTGGGTTGCTCGCTTGAACATTCAATCAGCTAGATGCCCGCGCGCTCATGCCGTGAACCATGTCGCCTTGCTGGTCGTATGGAATTGCTTGAGCTTGAGGAAAATATCAACGTAATTGAGTTCAGGGCTTTCTTTGAAGTGACTGAAGTGACTTAAAGGAAACGAGTCTGGGTGCTCAATGAGATCGATACATTCATCCACGAAAGTCCTGCGTGGTTTGGCAAAATAGACGTACTCATCAAGGTCGGTCTGCTCTGACACCTGTTCGAATATATGGCGTGCCGATTGGCCAATACGTAATAAGCGCGCCATTTCGACAAGAGGTGGTTTCCGGCCCCAGCCATGATTTTTTGTGATTATGTTTATCATAGGTATTTTTGTGGCGTGAAGTAGTAATTAGTCAGAGGGCTTATTTCCCTCGGCAGAAACTAATTCCAAAACATTAGGGTTATTTTTTCACTCTAATATATGGCCTCTATCCCTGCGAAATTTATTTTTTGAATGGGGGCGTTTTTGTTGCAATCAGGTTGATTGGAATCTGCCAGCGCGCGGCATTCAAACGCTTATTTGCGCTAAATCAATTCGGTCTTATTTCTATTGTGGAATGTGGTCCTTGGGCAGGACGACTCTGAAGAGTGGAGGCAGACCGGAAAAAGGAAATGATTAGATCTCTTGATCGCATAACTTATATTTCTTCATTGTTTCCGTGAGGCATTTTCTAATTAATTGGTTTAATTAATCTTCAATAAAAAAATGACTCTTCTGCACAAGCGATCGTGAATGCAACCAAGGCAGCATGTCGTATTGCCACAAGCGTCGCAGGTCAATCCCTCAGCAACAATGCTGCCCGATCTCCCATAAAAAAGCGGCTCACCGAAGTGAACCGCTTGAATGTCCAGCCACAGCCCGGACGCCGACCAGCGGCGTCCAGCTCAAGCCGAAGTCAGGCGCGACGACGACGACGCGCTGCCACCAGGCCAAACAGGCCCAGTCCCATCAGACCCAGGGTGGCCGGTTCGGGAACGTTGCTCGGGGCCAGGGCCAGCGAGGTGGTCATGGTGAAGTTGGAACCGGAGGTGTGACGCTCGGCCTGGAAGATGTCCAGGCGATAGGTGCCGCCATTGTTCATGCCGGCGCCGGCAGCGAAGCTGTTCAGGTCCACGCTGGCAGTCTCTTCGCCGTGCACGCCGCCCAGATCGATGGCCAGCTTGCCGTTGATGAAGACCCACACGTCGTCATCACCCTTGAAGGTGAAGTTGGAATTGGCGGCGCTGTTGTAGGTGAACTGGGTGTGCCATTCGGTGGTGAAACCGAAGTTGTGACCCATGGTGGTCTGGGCCAGCAGCTGGTTGTCGATGGGGAAGAAGGCGTTGCTGCTGTACTGGTACAGGTTCGGACCAATCTGGTTCAGGTTGATCGACACGGAGCCGGTGCGGTTCACCGAAGCGTCGTCGTGGTACCACTGGTAGAACGAGGCGGCGCTGCTCACGGTCGGGTTGTAGTCGGCCGAGTTGTAGACCGGCTTGCCGTCTGCCCCCAGGGTGCTCTTGACGATGCCGCGATCATCGCTCACGTGGGACTCGAAGTCGGGATGGCCGGCTACGCCATTGTGGGTGGTGCCGTACGAGTTGAAGTCACGTACGGTACCGGTCAGGGTGATGGTGTTGGCGTGGGCGGTGGACAGGCTCATCAGGCCTGCCAGCAGGGCTCCGCCGAGAAGGGATTTGGCGCGCATCGGATTCTCCATGTTGGTCTGAAAACAACCTGGTCAGCAAAATCCGTTCCAGTTTTTCAGGTGGCAGGAAAATCCTTTTTAATCAGATGCTTAGCGTTTTATTTGTGCGCGCTGTCAGTCATGGGTGTAAAGAATCCCGACATATTCTGACGGAACTGGCAGGCGCGTTTTTCCTTCAGTCGCTGACGACGTAGCGGTCCTTGCCGGCGCGCTTGGCCTGGTACAGGGCCTGGTCGGCGGCGCTGAGCACTTTGGAGACGGAGCTATGGTCGGCGGCACGGGCGATGCCAATGCTCACCGTCAGCGGGCGCGCATGGATATGGATCTGACGCACCTCCTGCAGCAGTTTGGCGGCGACTTCCTCCGCATGGACCAGGCCGCCGCGGCTCAGGGCAATGCCGAATTCTTCGCCGCCCATGCGTCCCAGCGCACCCTCGCTGAGGGCAGTCTGCATGGCGCGCGCGGTGAGGATCAGGGCTTCGTCGCCGCTGGCGTGGCCGAAGTCGTCGTTGATCTTCTTGAAGTTGTCGATGTCGATCATCAGGAAGCAGGCGTCACTCGCTTGTCCTGCCTGCAGGATGATGGGTAGTTGCTGCATGAAGCGGCGACGGTTGTCGATGCCGGTGAGCGGATCCTTGAAGGCGATGAATTCCAGTTCCTTGCGCAGTCGCAGGCTTTCGACGTGCTGCCGCTTGACGGTCAGGTTGACGAAGTTGCCCAGGCCCAGCACGGTCAGGGTGAGCATCAGCATCCAGCGCTCGTCGCCGACGACCTCGGCATCGATGAAGCTGCCCCGGCCCAGGATCAGGTACACGCCGCAGACGGCCAGCATGTAATGCCGCGTACGCGCAAACATGGGAGCGCTGACCAGCGCGAAGGTGATGCCCAGGGCGCAGGTGAACAAGGCCCGGTTGGGACTGGGTTGCGCCAGCATCGCGAAGCCTTCGGCAAGCAGCCAGATCATCAGGAACGAGGCGGGCACCAGCCAGCCTGGCCGGCTCACCAGGTACAGCAGGAATAGACCGCCTGCGGTCAGCGCCACGCCCTCCCACCATGGGTAGACGTAGCTCGGGGCGGCCAGCGCCCACCCTGTCAGAAAGAGGATGAAGCCCGTTGCTTGCAGGCCGATCGACAAAGGGCGGATCAGGCCGTGGAATTCATCAATTCGCTGCTGGGTCAGTGGCATGTCAAATCACATTCAATATCCGGCGGGGCATCCCTCATGCCCACGGAGGCTGCCCGCTGGTCACGGAGCGCTCCACTCGGGTTGCCGTCACTATAACAGCGTGGTCGTGCTCAACAGAAGTAAGTTTCATCTGGCGTCGCTATAACTGCATCAAACTTCACTGCGCCTTCGCTTGCCGAGGGGAAATCTGCGACTATCTTCGTGTTAGCATCGCCAGGAGTTCAATTTCATTCACCACCAAAGAGAGATGCCCATGTCGGAACAAGACCAGGAACAGCCGCAGCAAGCGCAGGAGCAGCCACCGCAGGATCCCTGGATCGAGCGCGCCGAGGAGTTGAAGTCGCAGATGGAGGAGCTCCTGGTGGCGCAGTTGGAAGAGTACGAGCTAATGACGTCCAAGCTGGAACAGTGGAAGCAGAACCCCGGCAATTCCTGGCTGACCGAGGAGGATTACCGTCCCTGGCAGGAAGCGCTCAAGAAGCTCGAAGCGGCCCAGCGCGAATTCGATTCCCACATCAGCAGCCGGGTCAAGAAGTGATCCTGGCCTCTGCGTTGTGGGCGGCAGGACGTCGTCAGGCCTGAGCGCTGGCGTCGTTCCTGCCCCTCATTCGGAGGCGGCCGGCTTGCGACGCGTGGCGCCGGATCCGCTGCGCCGCCGTCGAGGTCGCGCCCAGCGTTGGGCGCATTCCACCACCGCCTGCATGTATTGCGGAGCGGTCTCGGGCTTGAGCAGGTAGGCACTGGCACCGGCCTCGAGCAAGTCGGGCATCTCTGGTGGATAGTCACTGTCGGGAAAGACCACCACGGGGATCGAACGGGTATCTCGTCCAGCCTTCATGGCGAGGATGAAATCGGCGCCGTTGTTTTCCATCATGCCGGGATCGAGCAGGATCAGGTCCGGCAGGCGTGCGTCGTCCAGGCGGTGCCGATGCAGCAGGCCGTCGATGGCGGCGTCGGCCTCGTCGTACCATTGCAGCACGCAATGGAAATTGCTTCGCCACAGCGCAAAGCGCGCCAATTCTACTGCTTCGCCGTTCGATTCAATCATCAGGATGATCGGCGGTCTCATGTTGTGATTCCTCTAGCGTGTTGCCCTGAGCCTGATTCCTGTGCGATAGGAGTGGTCTTGTGCCGCCGTGGCGGTTCTCTCTACACGAAGTCTCAGCGCTAGTCTGACAAAGTTGCGGGGCCGCTCCTATCATGATTTTCCTGATGACTGGGTAGCCTGCGCGCACGATGGAGCAGGGCGGTGTAACCTAGGCGAGTTGCAGGAGGCAGGTCTCCGTCTGGCATGGTTCCCATCTTGCGAGAGTGCGGGGGAATCGGTATTGCCGGCATGCCGCGTAGTGCGGCTGATGGCACGGGGCTTGCTGAGGAAGTTGCCGGAACGTGCGTTGCATGCTGCATCCGCGCAGCCTAGCACCATGTTCCTGAATCGAACAGGCAAAACATCATCATGAATGCATCACTGAACACTGCGGCGTCGCAACCGACCCGCCAGACGCTGGACATCCTCACCACCCTCATCGGCTTCAATACCGTCAGCCGCGAATCCAATCTGGGTCTCATCGAATGGGTGCGCGATCACCTGGAGCGCCATGGCGCGGTCACCCGCCTGACCTATGACGCCGAGCGGCGCAAGGCCAATCTCTTTGCGACCCTGGGCGATGCCGGGCCGGGGCGCTTTGGGACGGTCTTTTCGGGTCATACCGATGTGGTCCCGGTGACCGGCCAGAAATGGGATACAGATCCCTTCGTGGCGCATGTCGCCGATGGCAAGCTGTTTGGCCGCGGCGCGTGCGACATGAAGGGGTTCATCGCCATCTGCATGGCGCGCCTGCCCGCCATCGACCTGGGGCGGCTGCATACGCCGCTGCATTTCTCGTTCTCCTATGACGAGGAGGTGGGCTGCCTGGGCGTGCGCGAGCTGCTGGCCGACCTGCAGCAGAACGACATCCGGCCCACCGGTGTGATCATCGGCGAACCGACCATGATGCAGCCGGTCATCGCGCACAAGGGCAAGCGCTCCTATCGCTGTTCGGTGCACGGCCATGCGGCGCATTCGTCCTGCCCGCACCTCGGCATCAACAGTATCGACTTCGCCGCCATGATGCAGTTGAAGATCCGCGAGATCGCCTTGCGCGTGCGGCATTCGGGGGTGCAGGATGATGACTTCGACGTGCCGTATTCATCCATTGCCACCACCCTCACCAGCGGCGGCAACGCGCCCAACATCATTCCGGACAAGGCCGAGTTCGTCTTCGAGCACCGCTTCCTGCCCGGCATCGATCCGGCTGAGGTGTTCGAGGAAGTGAAGGCCTATGCGGAGCAGGAAATCCTGCCGCAGATGCGCATCGATGGTGTGCAGGGTCGCATCGAGTTCGAGACGCTGACCGCCTATCCCGGCATGTGTACGCCCGCCGATGATCCGTTGGTGACGTCGGCCCTGCGCATCCTGGGTAGCGAGCGTGCGCGCAAGGTGGGGTTTGGCACCGAGGGCGGTCTCTTTGGCCAGGCCGGGATGCCGGCGGTGATCTGCGGGCCGGGTGACATTGCGCATGCGCACAAGCCCAATGAGTTCGTTACGCTGGAACAGCTGGCGCGCTGCGAGCGCTTCTTCGACAACTTCATCGCCTCGGCCCATCTGAGGCCAGCCTGATCCGGCGCGGGCAACGAAAAAAGGCGCTTGTCCTTCGCGGGACAAGCGCCTTTGTCTTTGTACGAGGACGAATCAGGCCGGGGCGCGCACGCGCTTGTCCAGCGAGGCCGAGAAGGCCACGGTGGCCAGTCCCAGCAGGGCGAAGAAGGAGCCGATCAGCGGCAGGTCGGTCAGCGGCAGTCCGGCCGAAATGGCCAGGCCGCCCACCCACGCGCCGGTGGCATTGCCCAGGTTGAAGGCGCCCTGGTTCAACGTGGAGGCCAGGTTGGGCGCGCCGCGCGCGGTATCGAGTACGCGGATCTGCGCGCCCGGCACCACCGCAAAAGCAAATGCACCCCAGGCAAACATGGTCGCCAGCGTCGGCCACTTGTAGTGGCTGGTAATGGAGAACAGCCCTAGCACCACGGCGATGCAGAGGAACACGCCGCACATCACCGGCATGAGCTTCCAGTCGGCCAGCTTGCCACCCACCAGTCCGCCCACGGTAATGCCGGCGCCAAAGAGCAGCAGCACCCAGCTTTCCTGCTGGGTGGTGAAACCGGTCACGTCCAGCAGGATGTAGGCGATATAGGTGATGACGCTGAACATGCTGATCGAGGCCAGGGTCGAGGTCAGCAGCGAGAGTTGCACGCGGGTGTCGATGATGGAGCGGAATTCCTGGAAGATATTGCCTGCCTGCATGGGGATCTTCTTGGGCAGCATGGTCCACAGCATGATCGCGGCCAGCACGCCGATGGCGGTCACCGCTCCGAAGGTGGAGCGCCAGCCGGCGGCATGGCCGAAGGCGGTGCCCAGCGGCACGCCCAGGATATTGGCCACGGTCAGGCCGGTAAACATCAGCGCCACGGCCTGGGCGCGCTTCTGCGGGGCGACCAGTTCGGCCGCCACCACCGAGCCGATGCCGAAGAAGGCCGCATGGCAGAAGGCCGTCACCACCCGCGCCACCATCAGGAAGACATAGTTGGGCGCCAGGGCGCACAGCACATTGCCCAGGATGAAGAGGCACATCAATCCCACCAGCGCCTGCTTGCGCGGCCACTTGGCGGTCAGGATGGCGAGGATGGGCGCACCCGCGGCCACGCCCAGGGCATAGCCCGAGACCAGCATGCCGGCTGCCGGAGCCGTTACGTCCAGATCGCGGGCGACATCGGGCAAGAGGCCCATGATGACGAATTCGGTGGTGCCGATGCCAAAGGCGGCAACGGCAAGGGCAAACAGGGGCCAGTTCATGCGCAGTCCAGGTGGAGGGTGGAGGAGGAGGGGCGCGGCGGACAGGCCGCACAAAGCCGCAAGTTTACCGTTGGATGCAAATCGTTGCAGGACTCAGGCCGGATCGGCCGCGGGAGGGCGGGCAAACCAGCTCTTCAGGCAGGACATCAGCGCGCCATAGGCCGGCAGGAAGAACAGCAGGCTGATGGCGATCTTGAAGCCGTAGTCGACCAGCGCGATCTCGACCCAGTGCTCGGCCATGAAGGGATCACTGCTGCGCCAGAAGGCGATGGAGAAGAAGGCGATGGTGTCGCTCGCATTGCCGAAGATCATCGACACCGACGGCGCCAGCCACCAATGGCGCGAAGCGCGCAGGCGGTTGAAGACCTGCACGTCCAGCACCTGTCCCAGCACATAGGCCATGAAGCTGGCCGCCGCGATGCGCGCCACGAACACGTTGAAATGCGCCAGCGCGCCGAAGCCCTGCCACTGCCCCATGTAGAACAGCGCCGAGACGCCATAGGAAATGAACAGCGCCGGCAGCATCACCGCAAAGATGATGCGACGGGCCAGCGGCGCGCCGAAGAAGCGCACGGTCAGGTCAGTGGCCAGGAAGATGAAGGGGAAGCTGAACGCCCCCCAGGTGGTATGCAGGCCGAACAGGGCGACGGGCAGTTGCACCAGGTAGTTGCTGGACGTGATCACCAGCAGGTGGAACAGGGAAAGCCAGGTCAGCAGCGCGGCGTGGCGGCGCAGGTCGAGAGTCGTCATATGGACCTTTTTGATGAATGGGGGCGAGGGAACCCATGGCAACAAGCCTTTGCCGGCGGCAAAAGGCGAAGCCCGCCATTATAGTCCATTGCGCCGCCCGGCCTGCCTGGACGGCCCGTTCGGGGTACACTGCTGCGTTTTTCCGGCAGGAACATCTCATGAACAGCAAGAAGGCAACCCTGGTCGGCCTGACCGCCGTGGTCCTCTGGAGCGCCATCGTCGGCCTGATCCGGGGCGTCAGCGAACACCTGGGCGCCACCGGCGGCGCGGCGGCGATCTATACGGTGGCCTCGGCGATCCTGCTGGTGACGGTGGGCATGCCCCGGCTGCGCAGCTTCCCGGGCCGCTATCTGTTCTGGGGCAGTGTGCTCTTCGTGAGCTATGAGCTGTGCCTGTCGCTGTCCATCGGCTATGCAAATACGGCGCGCCAGGCCATCGAGGTCGGCATGGTCAACTATCTGTGGCCGACCTTCACGCTGACCGCCTCCATCCTGTTCGGCAAGCAACGCGCCACGTGGCTGATGGCGCCGGGATTCGTCCTCTCCATGCTGGGTATCTGCTGGGTGCTGGGCGGTGACCAGGGGCTGGATGTGGCCGGCATGCTGGAGAACATCCGCGACAATCCCTTGAGCTATGGCCTGGCCTTTGCGGGCGCGCTGATCTGGGCGGCCTACTGCACCGTCACCACCCGCATCGCTGCCGGCATGAATGGCGTGACGCCCTTCTTCATGATGGTGGCCGTGGTGCTGTGGCTCAAGGTGCTGGCCGGCGGCCATCTGGCCGAGCTCAGCATGAGCCTGCCGGCGCTGGTCTATCTGCTGCTGGCCGCAGCGGCCATGGGGCTGGGCTATGCGGCCTGGAATGTGGGCATCCTGCACGGCCATGTTACGGTGCTGGCGGGGGCATCCTATTTCATTCCGGTGTTTTCCTCGGCGCTGTCGGCGCTGCTCTTGCGCTCGCCCTTGCCAGGCTCGTTCTGGATCGGGGCCGGGCTGGTCTGCGCCGGCTCCATCCTGTGCTGGATAGCTACTCGCAAGGCGGCGCCGAGGCCTACCAGGGCCGATGCAGTTCAGAACCTGTAGCTCACGCCCACCCGCACCACCGGATAGAGATTGTAGCCATGCACCTTGTCATTGAGTTCTGCATTCTCGGCCGCCACGTCATTGGCCAGGCGCGCGCAGATCAACGCGGAGGCAGTACAACCCGAACTGCTCAGCGAGCTTGAGCCATTACCCTGGAACATCACGCCGGCATCGGCGGTAAAGCCCCAGCCCTGGTCGGGTGCGACCGCATTGCCGTAACCCACGCCCAGGTAGGGGGCGAACTTCTTGAAGTCGATGCGACCATCCACCTGCCCGGCCTGGGACGCCAGGTAGGTATTGCCGTTGAGGGTGTAGGTGCCGTTGTTCCTGGGGCGTCCGGTGGCGTCGATCTTGTTGCCGTTGTAGATCACGCCGGTCGAGAGGCGCAAGCCATTGGAAAACGGGAACCAGTCCAGCAGGGCGTCGAAGGTGCGCAGCTTGGCCTTGGCGTCATAATTGACGCTGTTGGTGCTGGAACTGAAGGAATAGTCGAAGTAGTTCACCCCGAAGCGGGCATTCCATTGCGGCGCCAGCGGCACGCTGAGGTGGACGCCCACCCCGGTCGTGCCCAGCTCGCCCGAGAGGCCAAGGCCGGCGGCGTGGACTGGCAAGGTGGTGATGGCCAGGGCGGCGCCGAGGCAGGGCAAGGTGGTGCGCAAAAAGCTCATGGTGATTCCCCCGTGGTCTTAACATTGATGATCTTGGGCTCATCTGCTTGCAACTCATCAGTAACGGCGATCAGTTTGCATGCAGGGCCGGTTCAGATCAGAGGCTAAGGAGTTGCCTGGGGGAAGTAAAGCGCGACAGGCGCAAAAAAGTAGCGGGATGCTGCATTCCTGCCACGTCCGGCCTTTTGATGCACATCAAGGTGTTTTTGCGGTGAGGTCGATATCCTGCAAGCTCCAGTTAATACCAGCTCGCCCGGTGGGCTCGCGGCCCAGCGCATGTGCGCGCCGCGTCAGTCCGGCGTGGCAGCCGGCCAGGAGCATCGCATGCAAGTCGCCCATCCGTCCACCCTGCAGTCTTCCGCCAGTCTCGCCGGCATGAACAAGAGCGTGCTGCGCAGAATGGACCAGCGTGGTCCGCGCTACACGTCCTATCCCACTGCAGACCGTTTCACCAGTGACTTTGCCGTCACCGACTACCTCCATGCGGTGTCCGACCGTCGCAGCATGAGCGCCTGGCGCGCCTTGTCGCTGTATCTGCACATTCCGTTCTGCGACACCATCTGCTATTACTGCGCCTGCAACAAGATCGTCACCAAGAACCGTGCCAAGGCCGCACTCTACCTGAGCTATCTCAAGCGCGAGATCAGCATGCAGGGCTCGCTTTTTTCGGGAATGAACCAGGTCGAGCAACTGCACTTCGGCGGCGGCACCCCGACCTACCTTTCGGATGAGCAGATGTCGGACCTGATGGACCACATCCGCCACTGCTTCACGCTCGCACCTGACCACGTCGGCGAATACTCCATCGAGATCGATCCCCGTACGGTGTCGGTGGAACGTGTCCACAAGCTGCGCCAGCAGGGCTTCAACCGCATCAGCCTGGGCGTGCAGGATTTCGATCCCGAGGTGCAGCTGGCCGTGAACCGTGTCCAGTCGGAAGAGCAGACGCTGGAGATCATCCGCGCCGCCCGCGATGCCGGTTTCCGCTCGGTCAGCATCGACTTGATCTATGGCTTGCCCAAGCAGAACGTGATGTCCATGTCGCGCACGCTGGCCAAGGTGATCGCCGCCAGCCCGGATCGCATCGCCGTCTACAACTATGCGCACATGCCGCAGCTGTTCAAGACCCAGCGCCAGATCAAGGAAGAAGACCTGCCCAGCGCCGACAGCAAGCTCGACATGCTCTCGCTGTGCATCCGCCAGCTGACCTCGGCGGGCTACGTCTATATCGGCATGGATCACTTCGCCAAGCCCACTGACGACCTGGCCATCGCCCAGCAGCAGGGGCGTCTGCACCGCAACTTCCAGGGATACTCCACCCATTCGGAGACCGACCTCGTGGCCTGCGGCGTATCGGCCATCAGCGCGGTGGGCGGCAGCTACAGCCAGAACGAAAAGACCCTCGACGACTACTACGCCCGCCTGGAAAATTCCACGCTGCCCATCGCCCGTGGCATCCAGCTGGGCATGGATGATGTCTTGCGCCGCCTGATCATTCAGCGCCTGATGTGCAATTTCGAGTTGTCGATCAACTCGCTGGAAATCGCCTATCCCATCGTCTTTCGCGAATACTTCGCCAACGAGATGGAAAAGCTGAAGCAGCTGGAAGAAGACGGCCTCATCAAGATCGAACCGGAGTGGATCACCGTCGAGCCCAAGGGGCGGCTGCTGATTCGCAACATCTGCATGGTCTTCGATCGCTACCTGAACCAGGAGCGCGAGAAGGCCGCCAGCCAGAACAAGGATGCCCCGCAGCGATATTCACAGACGGTCTGAGCGGGAGCGGGAGTGAATCTGCTGCCGATCTTCCTGGTAGGCCTGATGGGGAGCGTCCATTGCATAGGCATGTGTGGCGGCATCGTCGGCGCGCTCAGTTCGGCGGCGCCCGTTCGTCCGACGCCCGCGCCGGCTGCGCCCCTGCTGTCGGTGGCCGCGCCCGGTCGCAATGACGGCGCGCGCCTGCTGCGCATCATTCCCATTCATCCCGCAGGCGGCATCCAGGTCCAGGCCGTGGCCCAGGATCTGGGGCGCGTGCTCTGCTACAACCTGGGCCGCCTGTCCAGCTATGCGCTGGCCGGCGCATTGGCTGGCGGTATCGCAGCGGGTTTGCTGCGCGGCGCCGATGTGCTCGGCTGGCTGGCGCCGGCGCAGCGGGTGGCTTACCTGATCACCAATATCGTGCTGGTCCTGCTGGGTCTGTACCTGACCCAATGGTGGCCGGCGCTGGCGCGTCTGGAACAGTTGGGCAGCGCCTTGTGGGCGCGTGTACGCCCGCTGGCCGCGCGCCTGGTGCCGGTGGATACGCCGGCCAAGGCCCTGCTGCTGGGCAGCCTCTGGGGCTGGCTACCCTGCGGGATGGTCTACAGCGCCTTGTTGACGGCCTTGATGGCCGGCAGCGCCATGCAGGGGGCGTTGACCATGCTGGCCTTTGGCGCCGGCACCTTGCCGATGTTGCTGGCGGCCGGCCTGTCCGGTGCGCGCCTGCGCCAGCTGGCGCAGCGTCCGGCGGTGCGTCTGGCTGCCGGTGTGGTCGTGCTGGCTTTCGGAATAGTGGGTTTGCTGCGTGGCGCCGAGATCGGTGGCATGGGCATTGCACGCGGCTGGATCGATGTGTTCTGCATCAGTCCGGCGCATGGGGGATGACGATGAGCGGTGAAGGGAGCGGGGACGGGAGCGGCGAGGGGACACTGTGTTTCCATTGCGGCCAGCCGGTGCCGGCCGGGCAGGCGTGGACGCTGGAGATCGGCGGGGCGCGGCGTGAGCTGTGCTGTGTCGGTTGCCAGAGCGTGGCGCGACTGATCGTCGACAGCGGCTGCGCAGACTTCTACCTGCGCCGCACGGCGCCTTCGGCCCGGGTCGATCCCGAACAACTGCTTCCACCCGAACTGGCCTTGCTGGAGCAGCCGCAGCAGGCGCAGGATCAGCCTCATGCCGCCGACGCCAGCGCGGAGCTGGTCCTGTCCATCGATGGCTTGCGTTGCTCGGCCTGCGTCTGGCTGATCGAAAAATACCTGGTGCGCCTGCCCGGCATGCAGATGGCCGAGATGAACGTGGCCACCTCGCGGCTGCACCTGCGCCGCGATCCCGCCTTGTGTTCCACCGCCACCATCCTGCGCGGCCTGCGCGGGCTGGGTTATACCGCCTATCCCTTCGATCCCCTGCGCCAGGGTGAACAGGCGCGCCGTGCCTCGCGCCGCCTGTTCCGCCAGTTGTTCATCGCCGGCCTGTCGATGATGCAGGTGATGATGTATGCCGTGCCGGTCTACATGACCCATGAGGGCATCGATCCCGACATGATGTCGCTCATGCGCTGGGCCAGCCTGTTCCTGACCATTCCTGCCGTGTTCTATTCGGCCTTGCCGTTCTTCACCGGCGCCTGGGCCGGCCTGCGCGCCCGTGCACCGGGGATGGACTTGCCGGTGGCCATCGGCATCGCAGCAGCCTTCCTGGCCAGCGCCATCGCCACCTGGCGCGGCGAGGGTGAGATCTGGTTCGACAGTGTGAGCATGTTCATCTTCCTGCTGCTGGGCAGTCGCTACCTGGAGGCGGCCGCGCGCCGCAAATCCGCCTCGGCACTGGAGCGCATGCAGCAGGCCTTCCCGGCCTCGGCGCTGCTGGCGCCAGGCTATCCGCAGCAGCGCGAGACCACCCTGGTGGCCGCAGCGCAATTGCGCGAGGGGGATGTGATCCTGGCGCGTCCAGGCGATACCATCGCGGCCGACGCCTGCCTGCTGGAGGGTGTGGGCGAGTTCGACCTGGCCCTGCTCTCGGGCGAAAGCCGTCCCCAGTCTTTCCAGATCGGCCAGGAAGCGCCCGGCGGCGCAGTCAACCTGAGCCAGCCGGTGTTCCTGCGGGTGGTGCGCGCCACCGGCGAAAGCACGCTGGCCGCGTTGACCCGGCTGGCCGAGCAGGCCGGACAGGGCAAGCCGGCGCTGGCCCAGTGGGCCGACATCGTCGCCTCGCGCTTCGTGGTGGCGCTGCTGCTGCTGGCCGGGGCTACTTTCCTGGCCTGGCAATTGATCGATCCGACGCGTGCCTGGTCCACCGCCATCGCGGTGCTGGTGGTGTCTTGCCCCTGCGCCTTGTCGCTGGCGACACCCTCGGCATTGGCGGCTGCCACCGATCGTCTGTTGCGGACCGGTACGCTGGTAGTGCGGGGCAATGTGCTGGAAACCCTGCAACGCGCCGACACCATCGTCTTCGACAAGACCGGCACGCTTACCCAGGGACGTCCGCAGCTGACCGCCTTGTGGTCGGATGTGGACTGCCAGCGATCGCTGGCGATCGCCACTGCCATGGAGCGCGGCAGCCTGCATCCGCTGGCCAAGGCGCTGGTGGAGGAGGGCGCGCGCCGGCAGGTGGACGCCCTCGAGGTGGAACAACTGACTTCGGTGACGGGGGCGGGCATGCAGGGCATGATCGAGGGTGACCTCTATCGCATCGGCTCGCGCAGTTTTGTCGCTGGGCTGGCGGGCACTGTATTGCCGCCGGTCCTGTTGCAGTCGGCTGCCAGCGGGGCGGGCAGCGTCTATCTGGGTAGCAGCGACGGTTGGCTGGCGCGCTTCGACCTGGCCGATGCCTTGCGCACGGATGCGGTCGCGACCGTGGCGGCTTTCCGCGCACTGGGCCTGCGCACCATCCTGCTCAGCGGCGACCAGCCGGAGGTCTGTACCGAGGTGGCCGCCGCAGCCGGCATCAGCGAGGTGCAGGCAGCCTGCACGCCACAGGGCAAGCTGGACTATGTGCGCAATCTGCAGCGGGATGGGGCGGTGGTGGCCATCGTTGGCGATGGCATCAACGACGCGGCCATGCTGCGCGCCGGCGATGTCTCCTTCGCCATGGGCAAGGGCGCGGCGCTGGCGCAGGTCAGTGCCGATGCCGTCATCATGAGTGACCGCCTGCAGGCCGTGGCCGATTGCGCGGCGATGGCGCAGCGGACCATGCAGATCGTGCGCCAGAACCTGGTGTGGGCTGCGACCTACAACTTCCTGGCCATTCCGGCGGCAGCCTTCGGCCTGCTCGATCCCTGGATGTCGGCGGTGGGCATGTCGCTCAGTTCGCTGCTGGTGGTGGGCAATGCACTACGCCTGAGTCGCCGGCAGGCGCGCTCTGCTGCAGAAGCACAGCCGGCGGCGGTGCGCCCGGCGCTGGCGGGAGCGGCCTGATGGAAGCGCTCTATCTCCTCATTCCCCTGAGCACCCTGCTGGTCTTCCTGGCGATCTGGGTGTTCTTCCGCGCCTCCGACAGCGGGCAGTTCGATGACCTCGAAGGGCCTGCCATGCGCATCCTCCACGACGACGATGCCGCCGTCCCGCAGGAGCCGTCCGGCGGCGCGTGATTGTGTGCGCTGCGGTTGACGCAGACCATTGTTTCCCCGTCTTTGTTCCCGCGCTTCTCCCCATTTTGATACACGTCAAGGCTGCCGGAAGCTGCGCCCCGTAAGCTCGCATTGACCAGTACTCAACATAGTGGGGAGAGTTTCGTGAGCAAAGAAAATAGCTACAACTACACGGTTGTGCGCCAATTCACCGTGGCGACCATCCTGTGGGGCGTAGTCGGTATGTTGGTCGGCGTGATCATCGCCGCCCAACTGGCATGGCCTGAACTGAACATGGGGATACCCTGGCTGAGCTTCGGCCGGCTGCGGCCCCTGCATACCAACGCGGTGATCTTCGCCTTCGGCGGCTGTGCGCTGATGGCCACCTCGTATTACGTCGTCCAGCGCACCTGCCAGGTGCGCCTGTTTTCCGACTTCCTGGCCGCCTTCACCTTCTGGGGTTGGCAGCTGGTGATCGTCGGCGCCGCCATCTCGTTGCCGCTGGGTCTGACCCGGGGCAAGGAATACGCCGAACTGGAATGGCCCCTGACCATCCTGATCGCCGTCGTCTGGGTGGCCTACGCAGTGGTGTTCTTCGGCACCCTGATCAAGCGCAAGGTGCAGCATATCTATGTGGCCAACTGGTTCTACGGCGCCTTCATCATCGCCGTGGCCATCCTGCACATCGTCAACGGTATGACCATGCCGGCTACGCTGACCAAGTCCTACTCCATGTACAGCGGCGCGCAGGATGCGATGATCCAGTGGTGGTACGGCCACAACGCCGTGGGCTTCTTCCTGACCGCTGGCTTCCTGGGCATGATGTACTACTTCATTCCCAAGCAGGTCAATCGTCCGGTGTATTCCTACCGCCTGTCGATCGTGCACTTCTGGGCGCTGATCTTCACCTACATGTGGGCCGGCCCGCACCATCTGCACTACACCGCACTGCCTGACTGGACCCAGTCGCTGGGCATGGTGTTCTCGCTGATCCTGCTGGCACCGTCCTGGGGCGGCATGATCAACGGCATGATGACCCTGTCGGGCGCCTGGCACCAGTTGCGCACCGACCCCATCCTGAAGTTCCTGGTGGTGTCGCTGTCCTTCTACGGCATGTCCACCTTCGAAGGTCCGATGATGGCCATCAAGACCGTCAACGCCTTGTCCCACTACACCGACTGGACCATCGGTCACGTCCACTCGGGCGCTCTGGGCTGGGTCGGCTTCGTCACCATGGGGGCGATGTACTACCTGATTCCGCGTCTGTCGGGCAAGACCCAGATGTGGAGCAAGGATCTGATCGAAATCCACTTCTGGGTCGCTACCATCGGCATCGTGCTCTACATCGCCGCGATGTGGATCGCCGGTGTGATGCAAGGCCTGATGTGGCGCGCGGTCAATGCCGACGGCACCCTGACCTACACCTTCGTGGAAAGCGTCAAGGCAACCTATCCGTACTACGTGATCCGTCTGATGGGCGGCCTGATGTACCTGTCCGGCATGCTGGTGATGGCCTACAACACCTGGCGCACCATGCGCGGCACCGAACTGGCTGTCGCACCGATTCCTGCCGTGACCAACGCTGCGCACTGATTTGGGGGAAATGATGAAGTTTTCGCATGAATGGATCGAGAAGAACCCCTGGCTGCTGATCGGCCTGGTGCTGCTGGTGGTGAGCATCGGTGGCCTGGCCGAGATCGTGCCGCTGTTCTTCCAGAAATCGACGACCGAGCCCATCGCTGGCCTGAAGCCCTATTCGGCCCTGCGCCTGGCTGGCCGCGACGTGTACATCCGCGAGGGCTGCTACAACTGCCACTCGCAGATGATCCGCCCGCTGCGCGCCGAGACCGAGCGCTATGGCCACTATTCCGTGGCCGGCGAGTCGGTCTATGACCACCCCTTCCAGTGGGGCTCCAAGCGCACCGGTCCTGACCTGGCCCGGGTGGGTACCCGCTACAGCGACGAATGGCATCGCGCCCACCTGCACAATCCGCGCGACGTGGTGCCCGAGTCCAACATGCCGGCCTACCCGTGGCTGGAGCAAGCCAAGCTGGACAACTACGACATCGTCTCGCGCATGAAGGCCTTGAAGCGCATCGGCGACCCGTACACCGAAGAAGACATCAAGAATGCCCCGGCCGAGCTGGTCGGCAAGACCGAGCAGGATGCGCTGATCGCCTACCTGCAAGGCCTGGGCGTGCTGATCAAGGCGGAGAGATAAGACCATGATTGAAATGATTACCGATCCACGCAGCCTGATCACGCTGATCAGCTTCATCACCTTTGCCGGCATCCTGTGGTGGACCTACATCGGCCACAAGCCCGCTGACTTCAAGCAAGCCGAGATGATTCCCTTCGCCGATGGCGACATCGGCCAGCCGGCCCAGGAAGGCGTTGACAAGGAGGTGCGCCATGGCTGATTTCACCAATGGTTTCTGGAATATCTGGATCATCGTGCTGACCGTGCTGGGTATCGCCGGCTGCACGCTGCTGCTGTGGCAGCAATCGAACTGGAAGGTCAAGAAGGGCGAGGAAAAGGCCGCTGGTTCCACCACCGGCCACGTCTGGGACGAAGACCTGAGCGAACTGAACAACCCACTGCCGCGCTGGTGGATGTGGCTGTTCTACCTGACCATCTTCTTCTCGATCGGCTACCTGGTGGCCTATCCGGGCCTGGGCAACCTGCCCGGCACCCTGGGCTGGCGCTCCACCGGCGAGCACGATGCCGACGTGAAGGCTGCTGAAGCCAAGTATGGTCCGCTGTTCAACCACTATCTCAAGCAAGACCTGAAGGTGGTGGCTGGTGATTCCCAGGCCCACGCCATCGGCGAACGCCTGTTCCTGACCTACTGCGCCCAGTGCCATGGTTCGGATGCCCGCGGCAACAAGGGCTTCCCCAACCTGACCGACAACGACTGGCTGCATGGCGGTACCCCTGAAATCATCAAGGAAACCATCATGAAGGGCCGCCACGGCGTCATGCCGCCGATGGCCGCAGCCGTGGGCACCGACAAGGATGTCGACAACGTCGCCAACTACGTGCTGAGCCTGTCCAATTCGACTCATGACCCGATCAAGGCGGAACTGGGCAAGTCCAAGTTCGCTGCCTGCATGGCCTGCCACGGGCCGGGCGGAGTGGGTAACCAGGCCCTGGGTGCGCCCAACCTGTCGGACAAGATCTGGCTGTATGGCGGCAGCATCGACACCATCAAGGAAACCATCAACAAGGGCCGCGACAACACCATGCCGGCGTTTGGCGAGTTCCTCGGTGAACCCAAGGTGCATGTGCTGGCCGCCTATGTGTGGAGTCTTTCCAACAAGCCCAGCAACGCCGCAGCCAAGTAAGACCTCATGCCGCGCATGAGGTGCTAGTTCCGCCGCCGGGGCCGACGCTGACACAGATCGGCGCGGTCCCGGCGCAGTAGGTAACGCGCTCCCTCGACAAGATCAGGAGCGCACAGAGAGTGAAGGCAGATCAGGCAAGACCATGGAAAAAGCCGTGATGAAACCCAGGCAGGACAAGGAAGGGGACCCGCCACCCGAAACCGGTGACAGCAAGACAGGCAAGGACGAATATGCCGTCATCCGCATGTATGCGGCGCGCGAGCAGATCTACCCGCGCGAGATCCAGGGACGTTTCGCCAGCCTGCGCTGGCTTTGTGTCTTTCTGACGCAGCTGGTGTTCTACGGACTGCCGTGGATCAACTGGAATGAGCGTCAGGCCGTGCTGTTCGACCTGGCTTCCCGCAAATTCTATCTGTTCGGCCTGGTGCTCTGGCCGCAGGACTTCATCTGGCTGGCGGCGCTGCTGATCATCTGCGCCTTCAGCCTGTTCTTGTTTACGGCCGTGGCTGGCCGCGTCTGGTGCGGCTATTCCTGTCCGCAGACGGTCTATACCGAAATCTTCATGTGGATAGAGCGCCGCATCGAAGGCAACCGCAGCGCCCGCATGCGCCTGGACCGCCAACCCTGGTCGTTCGACAAGCTCTGGCGCAAGTCGGCCAAGCACCTGGCCTGGGGGGCGCTGGCCTTGTGGACCGGCATCAGCTTCGTCGGCTATTTCTCGCCCATCCGCGACCTGCTGCCCGAGATCAGCGGCTTTGCGCTGGGTCCGTGGGAGAGCTTCTGGATTCTCTTCTACGGCTTTGCCACCTATGGCAATGCGGGCTGGATGCGCGAGCAGGTCTGCAAGTACATGTGTCCGTACGCCCGCTTCCAGAGCGCCATGTTCGACCGCGATTCGCTCATCATCACCTATGACGTGGCCCGTGGCGAACCCCGCATGCCCGCCGCCAAGGCGGCCAAGCTGGACACCGGCGCCCGCGCTGGCGATTGCATCGACTGCACGATGTGCGTGCAGGTCTGCCCCACCGGTATCGATATCCGTCAGGGCCTGCAATACATGTGCATCGGTTGCGCCGCCTGTGTGGACGCCTGCGACAGCGTGATGGACAAGATCAAGCGGCCGCGTGGCCTGATCCGCTACTCCACCGAGAATGCGGTCGAGCAGGGCTTCTCCACGGCGGAGATCCGGCGTCGTCTGGTGCGCCCCCGCATCCTGATCTACGGCGCCATCCTGGGGACGGTGATTGCCCTGTTCGCCGGTTCGCTGTGGGTGCGCACTCCGCTGAAGCTGGACGTGATCCGTGACCGTGGTTCGATGGGGCGCGAAGTCGAAGAGGGCATCATCGAAAACGTCTATCGCCTGCAGATCATCAACACCGATGAACGCGGCCACCGTTACCTCATTCGCGCCAAGGGCCTGGCCGGACTGAGTGTGGATCCGGCGGCTCCCATCGAGGTCGCGGCTACGCAGACGGTCTCGGTGCCGGTGCGCGTGCGCGCGCCGCACGGTGCGGGCGAAGTCGGCTCCAACAAGATCCGCATTGAACTGGAGGCTGAAGACCAGCCTGCGCTCAATGTCAGCGAAAAAGCGGTGTTCCTGGTGCCCCGGCGCTGATCGGACCCGATCTCACCTAAAGAGGAAATCATGCAGACCATGTCTCCCAAGTTCGCCAGCACTGCCAACGCCGTTCCCTGGTATCGTCATCGCTGGCCCTGGCTCTTAATGGCCGGTCCGGCCGTGGTGGTGGTGGCGGGCGTCTTCACCGCCTGGCTGGCCATCTCGCGCGCCGACGCGCTGGTGGCCGACGACTACTACAAGCAGGGCAAGGCCATCAACAAGGACTTGCGCCGCGATCACGAGGCCCAGCGGCTGGGCGCGGCCATCGGCATCGCCTATGACCCGGCGGCCGGCGTGCTGCGTGGTCGCCTGCAACTGCGCCAGCCGGCCCCGCAGGCGCAGGCCCAGCTTGCCGATCAGGCAAGCCGGACACTGATCCTGAACCTGGTGCACCCGACCCAGCCGTCCAAGGACCGTACGCTGCAGGTGCAGCCGGCTGCCGATGGCAGTTTCTCGGTCCCGCTGGTGGAAATGGAACAGGCCCGCTGGCGTCTGGTGGCCGAAGACGGCAGCCATGTGTGGCGCCTGCACGGCACCTGGGCGTGGCCGCAACAGCGCAGCATGGAAATGAACGCCGAGGCCTACGCACCGGCTGAATAATGCGCTAAGCTGAAGCAACTAGCCGACGCAAAGATCGGCAGTCTACGGAAGAAATAACTGAAGGAGACAGCCATGCGCAAACAGCAACGCAACATCGCCATCGTGATCTGGGTGGCTTTCCTGATGGCCATCGCGGCCGAGGGAGTATTCTTTTCCATCTTCAACCCGGACGACCTGGCCATGGCGGCCGGGCATGAGTGGGAGGCGCTGGGCGCCTACACGGTCGGGTTCTTCTGTTTCTGGGTGAGTTTTGCGGTCTGCGGCCTGCTGGCCGTCAGGCTGACGCAGACCTTGCCCAAGGAACGTCTGCGTCACTTCGCTTAGCGGCCAATAGCTGTTGACTGCTGGCCCGCTGATCCGCTGGCCGATGAGGCCGGCCCTCAGGTGGTGCTGCGGGTCGGCGTCGCGGCGCAGGCTTCCGCGCCTGCAGCCAGGCGTTTCAATGCGGCCAGGTCGACCACTTCTACATCACGTTGCTCCACGGCCAGCAAGCCCTGCTTGCGGAACTTGGAGATCAGCCGGCTGATGCTTTCAATGGTCAGGCCGAGGTAATTGCCCACGTCCTGACGCGTCATGCGCAGCTGGAAGCGCGTGGAGGAATAGCCGCGTGCGGCGTAGCGTGAAGACAGGTTCACCAGGAAGGCGGCAAAACGTTGTTCTGCGCGCATGTTCCCCAGCAGCATGATGACGTTCTGTTCGCTGGTGATCTCGTGGCTCATGATGCGATGGAAGTGGCGCAGCAGATGGGGAATCTGGCCGAACAACTGTTCCAGGCGGGCGAAGGGGATCTCGCAGACTTCGCTGTCCTGCAGGGCCACGGCGTCGCACTGGTGCTGCTCGGTGCTGATCGCATCCATGCCCAGCAGTTCGCCAGGCATCTGGAAGCCGGTGATCTGGCGGTCGCCGTCCAGGTTTTCCTGATAGGTCTTGAAGTGGCCTACGCGCACCGCATAGAGCGCCGTGAAGCGGTCGCCGATGCGATAGAGGAAATCGTCGCGGGCGACCTTGCGGCGACCGATGATCTTGTCCAGGCGCTTCATGTCGGACTCATCCAGACCCATGGGCAGGCACAGCTGGTGCATGCCGCAGGCAGTGCAGCTGCGCAGCGCCGAGCTGGCGGCAGCCTCACGGGCCGCGGTCAGCGACGAGCAGTGGGTCAGGGGGGTAGCGGCGTTAGCCGGCGTGGTGATCGGAGTGGAGTGGCAAGACTGGTTCATACGATGTTCCCGGCGGACATGTGGCAATCGAATGACTCGATTTTAAGTGCGCGGAACAATATAGGAAGCACAGTATTCCCGAATCAGACGGTATTTCTTGTCGCAGATCAAACATGTCGGAACTAAATGGCTGGCAACGACAATGAAGGCAGGGGGAACGCCAATTTGATGCGGGAAATCCCACACAAATTCGATGCAAGCGGGCAAAAGACGCGCGGTAATGAGGTAGGGGAAGCGGCCTTGATGGGGGAAAGTGGGCGGTATCGCGGGGTTACCGGGGACCCGCGATTGCCCTTCCATGCGACCGTCTTGTTATTGAAACTTCCGTGGCGGTAAAACTTCAGTGCTGAGGACGCTCGTCCTCAGCGGAGTCATGCTTCGGCCATGTTCTTGTTCATTTCCGGCAGCGGCAGGGGCTGGCTGGTGGGACGGCCACGGTAGTCAGTCCAGCACAGTCGCTTGAAGTCGTACAGCTTGCAGCGACGGGCGGTATCGAAATACCAGCGCCAGGAAAAACGCTGGATGACGATGCGACCGGGCAGCATGGTTTCCAGCTTCTTCTGCGCCTGCTTCAGGCGATACAGCGGCACGCTCATGTCAACGTGATGCGCGGTATGTTCCATGATGTGATGCAGCAGCGCACCCCAGAAACGGCCAAAGGTCAGGTGCACGGTGGTGGAGACGAAGGGCTGGGCAGCGGCCCAGGTGACCTTGTCGTCGTACCAGGCGACCGAGGTATGGGTGTGGTGGACATACACCACGAAGCCGATCATGGCCTTCCAGAACAGCAGGGGAATGACAAAGCCGGTCACCAGCAGGGTCCAGAACGATTGCCCGGTGGACTGCGCGGCCCAGGCCAGGCCGCCGACCCAGACAGCGGCCACGGCCGTCACCAGTGCGCCATCCCACATGAATTCGGCGCGGCGGGTGGGCATCTGCTTCTTCGAGGGGAAATACATGCGCTTCCACCACATGTCGATCATGTAGTACAGACCGGGACCGAAGCCGCTGCGATAGATGCGCTCCAGGCGCTGACGCCAGCGCGGCAGGGCGTTGAACTCTTCGAGCGAACGCGGTTGCCAGACGAAGTCGAAACCCTTCAGGTTGGTATAGCCGTGGTGCACCACGTTGTGACCGACGGCCCACAGGCTGTAAGGGGTCAGCGAAGGCATGAACAGCAGGCGGCCCAGCCAGGTGTTGAGCTTGCGGTTGGGTGTGAAGGCCTGGTGGCAGGCGTCGTGGCCGAGAATGAACAGGCGGCCGATGATGAAGCCATTGACCACGCCCAGCGCGATCTTGGCCAAGAGCCAGGGCGCCCAGACAATGGCGGCCAGGCTGGCGCCGAACAGCGCGAAATCGATGGCCGAGAGCAGCAGCGCGATGGCGGTGCTGCGCTTGCTCAGGGGGATCACCCAGGATCGGATCACCTTGCGGTGGGGCATCGGTGCACCCGGGGTGACCGGCAGGTTGTGGGATTGCGAAGTCGTCGACATCGTGGTTACCTCTTCGTACAGTGAAACGGTGGACAGGGGAGCATGCCGCATGAGACTGCTCCTGCTAACGCTGCAAATGGCGGATGGCGTTTGCAAGGATGGCCGGCTGTCGGCGTGTCGCCGATGGCGGACGTTAGCGTGCTTCCCAAAAAACAACGCGACCGGTCATCATGGATGACGGATCGCGCCGTTTGGGTGCGGCAAGAATACCTTAGAAACGGTAACCCACGCCAACGCCGATGAGCCACGGATCGATCTTCACGCTGGAGATCTTGGTGCCGGCGGCAGTCTTCACGTCGCTGGAGATCTGCACTTTCTTGATGTCGAAGTTGATCAGCCAGTTCTTGTTGATCTTGTAGTCCGCACCGATCTGCAGGGCGCCGCCGAAGCTGCTGTTGTCCAGTTGCAGACCGCCCGAGATGTTCACGCTGGAGATGCGGGTGTAGTTGATACCGGCGCCGACGTAGGGGCTGAAGGCCGAGTCAGGCATGAAGTGGTATTGCACCAGCAGGCTGGGCGGCAGGTGCTTGAAGGTACCGATCTTGGAACCGTTCAGGCGCACGTCCTGTTCTTGCGGATAGGTCAGCACCAGTTCAGCGGCGATGTTCTTGGTGAAGAAGTAGCTGATGTCGACTTCGGGAATGGTCTTCGAGTTGATCGTGATCAGATCCGAAGCGCCCTGGCCGTTGATAGGGTCGGACTTGTTTTCCGGGCTCAGGTTGACGGCGCGCACGCGCACCAGCCACGGGCTCTGGGCCTCCTGGGCGAAGACCGGGGCAGCGAAGGAGGAAGCGAAAGCCGCAGCGGCGGCAGCGATAGTGACGATTTTTTTCACGGTTTTTACCTGTCGAGTGAGGATGTGCGAAAGGTACGCGTGAACGGGCTGTCCGGCTTTGATGCCGATCAAGCGCGGCCATGGCTGCACCCTGATGAGGCAAAAGCTGAACGGCCCGGAGCTGCGATGGCAGGTCCGGGCCGTTGTGCTGCAGGGGCTGGCAGTTGTGCTGCGCAGTCGCGCTGGCCTTATTCCTTGTAGCGCGCTTCCCGTGCCAGCTTGGTCAGGTTCTCCGGATCTTCAAACGCCTTGTAGTAGGCGTTGAGCGCCGGTGCGCCGCCGAGGTGCGCATACAACACGCGCTGGCCCTTGAAGTGTCCCTTCTTGGCCATGTCGATCAGGCCGTCGATGGATTTTCCTTCATAGACCGGATCGGTCAGCATGGCTTCCATCTCGGCTGCGGTGCGGATGGCGGCGATGGTCTGCTCGCTGGGCAGGCCATAGGCCGGGCCGCTGTAGTCGGGGATGATCTCGATGTCGGCATCGCGCACGATGACGCGCTTGCCACCCTTGGCGGCGATCAGTTCGCTGGTGTCATTGGCGATCTTGGTGACGGCGCGGCGGGTCATGGCTTCGTCGTCGGCGGTGTCGATGCCGATGACGCGGCGACGTTTTTCCTGGGCGGCAAAGCCCACCACCATGCCGGCCTGGGTGGAACCGGTGCAGGTGGCCACGACGATGTTGTCGAAGAAGACGCCCAACTGCTCTTCCTGCATCGCCACTTCATCGGCGAAGTTGGCATAGCCCAGGCCGCCCAGCGGGTGGTCGGAAGCGCCAGCCGGGATCGCATAGGGCTTGCCGCCCTTGGCGCGCACTTCTTCCAGGGCGCGGGCCCAGGTGTCTTTTTCGGTGGTGGAATAACCATAGCCGCCCATGATGGGGTTGCCGCCCATGATGCGGGTCAGCAGGATGTTGCCGACCTTGTCGTAGACCGGGTCATCCCATTCCAGCCAGGTTTCCTGCACGGTATAGGACTTCATGCCCACGGCCGCGGCCGCGGCGCAGACCTGGCGCGTGTGGTTGGACTGGATGTTGCCGATCGAGACCAGGGTGTCGCAGCCCTTGGCCAGGGCGTCGGCCACCAGCCATTCCAGCTTGCGGATCTTGTTGCCGCCAAAGGCCAGGCCCGAGGACACGTCATCACGCTTGGCCCAGACTTCCACGCCCAGCATGGCGGAGAGACGTTCCAGCTTGTGGATGGGGGAGGGGAAGAAGCCCAGCGTCTTGCGCGGGAAGAGTTTGTCGAGTGCCAGCATGGGTTGCTCCGGTTCAGGTGGATTCAGGTCAGGGTTGAAGTCCGATTCACATCGAATCGACGGGATCAACTTTACGCCTGAGCGACAAAATGGTGCTTCCGAATTTATGGCATTATCGGGTTCATAAAGTTGATGAAAAATGATTCGTCGAAATATTGATTCGATAAAATAATTTAAAACGGAATAATCATCATGTCACTAGATCGCATGGACAAGCGCATCCTCAAGGCGCTGCAGAAGGATGGCCGCATCGGCAATGCCGAGCTGGCCAAGAAGCTGGGCATGAGCGCCACGGCCTGCTGGAACCACACCAAGCGCCTCATGGAAGAGGGCTATGTGAAGGAAGTGCGCGCCATCCTTGATCCCGAAAAACTGGGGCTGCCGGTGCTGGTGACGGTGGGCGTGGTGCTGGACCGCTCCACGCCGGAGAGCTTTGCCGAATTCGAAAAAGCCGTGCGCGACATTGCCGCCGTCCAGGAGTGTCTGCTGCTGGCGGGGGAATTCGATTACTGGATCAAGCTGCGCGTGAAGGACCTGCAGGCCTTCAACCGGTTGCACGCCAATACGCTGCTGCGCCTGCCGGGCGTGCGCCAGTTGCGTTCCTTCTTCGTCCTCAATGAAGTGAAGAACAATCCGGAGCTGGTGGTGGAATAGAAATGAAATGAAGGAGATGCAGATGAGCAGGATGAGGAGAAAATGAAGAATCCTCAGCGACGCTCTATACTTTCCTCTTTGTCCGTCTCTTCAAGGATTTGCTGATGACCTCCACCGCTACCACGACTGCCGCCACAACGCTGCGTACCTTCTATCCTCCCATCGAGCCCTACGACCATGGCTTGCTGGACGTGGGCGAGGGCCATCGCGTCTACTGGGAAGTGTGCGGCAATCCCAAGGGCAAGCCGGTGGTGTTCCTGCATGGTGGTCCGGGAGGGGGCTGCGGTCCTTCGCATCGCCGCCTGTTCAATCCCGAGAAATACCGCATCGTGCTGTTTGACCAGCGTGGTTGCGGCCGCTCGCAGCCGCACGCGAATCTGGAAGCCAACACCACCTGGGACCTGGTGGCCGATATCGAACGCCTGCGCGAGATGCTGGGCATCGAACGCTGGCAGGTCTTCGGCGGTTCCTGGGGCAGCACGCTGGCGCTGGCCTATGCGCAGACGCATCCGCAGCGCGTCACCGAGCTGATCCTGCGCGGCATCTTCCTGTTGCGCCAGGCTGAGCTGGATTGGTACTACCAGGAAGGCGCATCCTGGATGGCGCCGGATCGCTGGGATGAATTCGTCGCCCCCATTCCCGTGGCCGAGCGCGGCAACCTGGTGCATGCCTATCGCCAGCGGCTGACCGGCGATGACGAGGCCGCCAAGCTGCAGGCCGCGCGCGCCTGGAGCCGCTGGGAAGCCAGCACCATCACATTGGTGGCCGATGAGCGGCTGATCGATTCCTTCAACGATGCACAATTCGCGCTGGCCTTTGCCCGCATCGAGAACCACTACTTCTTCCACAAAGGCTTCATGGAGGAGGGGCAATTGCTGGCCAACGCCTTGCGGCTGGAAGGCATTCCCGGCGTGATCGTGCAAGGCCGCTACGATCTGGCCACACCGGCCAAGTCGGCCTGGGATCTGCATCAGGCATGGCCGGGGTCGCAACTGCACCTCATCGACAGTGCGGGGCATGCCTACAACGAGCCGGGGATTCTGAACCAGTTGATTGCGGCAACGGATCGCTTTGCCGATCAATGACGGGCTTGCACTGATTGTGTCCTGACGCTCCCCTGGCGGGAGCGTTTTTTTCTGCCGTTTCAGCCTTTCTTGCGATCGCCTTTGGCCGGCGCCTCGTCCGTTGTAGCAAGCGTCGCAGACGGGGTCGAGGAGTACACCTCCTCCAGTTCCGCCAGCCTATGGTTGAGCTTGCCCAGGACGGTGGTGAGGGTGGCGATCTCTTCTGCGTTCAACGCTGCGAACAGTCCACCGATGAAGGTCTTCTTTACCGGCTCGGATGCCCGCAGCACTTCTCTGCCCGCCGCTGTCAAAGCGATGTACTTGACCCGGCGGTCGCTGGAGTCGCTACTGCGCTGGACCAGTCCATCACGTTCAAGCGCATCAACCGCTTCGGTGATGGTGCGCGGCGCAAAGCCGAAGGCCGTCGCCAGGTCGGCAGCGCGCACGGGGCTGTTGCGCTCGATGTGGCCAAGCATCTTGTTGCGCGCCAGCGAGGCGCCTTCGGCGGCCATGAGCTTGTCCAGCGTACGGTGCGAGCGCACGTAGAAGTCGCGCAACGCTTCTGCGGCAGTGCTGCCGTATTCGTTTGTAAAGTCTGTAGACATAATTTTTCCGGATACCATATCATATGGTACCTCATTAATTTCCCCGTTAGCTCGGGCGACGCCATGTACCAACCCGGTGTCGCCGCCGTATCGATCCAGTTTGACTCCGTTTGAAGCCCCCCGCGCCCCGATATTAGGATAAAAAAGATGACCGACGCCACACCCAGCAATGCAGAAGCCAATCCGCCGCCGGATTCCTCCCCCGCCGGCAACGACAAGAATGCCGCCCCTAAGAAACGCATGAGCCCGCGCGCCCGCTTCATCCTGCGCGCGCTGGGCTTGCTGGTGCTGGTCATCGTGGCGGCCTGGGTGCTGTACTACCAGTTCCGCGGCAAGTATCTGGAAAGCACCAACGATGCCTTCGTCCAGGCAGACAGCGTGACGGTTTCCTCCAAGGTCACCGGCTATGTCGACCAGGTGCTGGTGGCCGACAACCAGATCGTCAAGGCGGGCCAGCCGCTGGTACGCATCGATGCCCGCGATTATTCGGCGCAGGCCGCCCAGGCCAAGGCCCAGATCGACGCCGCCGCCGCCAGCGAAGAAGCCGCCAACGCCCAACTGGCCGAACAGCAGGCTGCCATTGCCCAGGCCAAGGCGCAACTGGCCGCTGCCGACGAGGATGCCCGCTTTGCCACGGCCGAGGTGGAGCGCTACGCGCCCCTGGCCGCCTCCGGCGCCGAGACCCGCGAACGCCTGACCACCCTGCGCAACCAGCAGGCCCAGGCGCGCAGCACGGTGGCCGCCCGCCGCGCCGCGCTTGACGCCGCCCAGCTGCGGGTGCGCTCGCTGCAGGCCCAGGTGCGCCAGGCGCAGGCCCAGGGTGAGACGGCCAAGGCCCAGTACGACGCTGCCAGCGTCAACCTCGGCTATACCGAGATCCGCGCCAGCGTCGATGGCCGCATCGGCGACAAGCAGGTGCGCGTCGGCCAGTTCGTCTCCCCCGGTACGCGCATGATGACCGTGGTGCCGACCCGCTTCTACGTCTCGGCCAACTTCAAGGAAACCCAGATCGGTATCATGCGCATCGGCCAGCCTGCCATCATCAAGGTCGATGCCTTGCCGGGCGTGGAATTTCACGGCCATGTGGAAAGTCTCTCGCCGGGTACCGGCGCGCAGTTCTCGCTGCTGCCGCCGCAGAACGCCACCGGCAACTTCACCAAGATCGTCCAGCGCGTGCCGGTGCGCGTGGCCATCGACGCCACCCCCGAGGAAACCCGCGCTTTCGTCGCCGGCTTGTCGGTGACGGTGGAGGTCAACACCATCGCCGCCAAGGACGAGTTGCGCGACCTGCGCGAGCGCAGCAGTGAGACCAACGCCACCCGCAAGGAGCCGCAGTGAGCAGCGCTCCCGCCAAGCCCTTGGCCGCTGCCGGGGCCAACGGCGAGAAAGCCGACGCCGCCGCCTGGCTGGCGGTAGCAGCCGGCACGCTGGGCGCATTGATGGCCACGCTGGACATCTCCATCGTCAATTCTTCGCTACCCACCATCCAGGGCGAGATCGGCGCCTCCGGCACCGAAGGCACCTGGATCGCCACCGCCTACCTGGTGGCCGAGATCGTCATCATCCCCATGTCGGCCTGGCTGGAGCGGCTGCTGGGCCTGCGCGTGCTGCTGCTGACCGCCGCCAGCCTGTTCACCTTGTTCTCGGTGCTGTGCGGCCTGTCGACCACGCTGCCGATGATGATCGTGGGCCGGGTCGGGCAGGGCTTTACCGGCGGTGCGCTGATCCCCACTGCCATGACCATCATCGCCACCCGCCTGCCGCGCTCCCAGCAGCCGGTCGGCAACGCCATGTTCGGCGCGACCGCCATTCTTGGCCCGGTGCTGGGGCCGGTGATGGGCGGCTGGCTGACCGAGAACGTCAGCTGGCATTACGCCTTCTTCATCAACCTGCCAGTGGGCGCGGCCCTTATCACCTTGCTGCTGGTGGCCATTCCCTATGAGCGGCCCAAGTTCGAGCAACTGGCCGAGGCCGACTGGTTCGGCATCGCCGGCCTGGCGCTGGGGCTGGGTGGACTGACGGTGGTGCTGGAAGAGGGCGAGCGCGAGCAGTGGTTCTCTTCGCCCGACATCCGCTGGCTGGCCGCCACGTCCGTGCTGGGATTCATCCTGCTGGCCATCGGCCAGGTGCGGGCGCGTCATCCGGTGATCCAGCTGCGCCTGTTGCGTGACCGCCAGTTCGGCTCGGTGGTGATGATGGCCATGATCGTCGGTGTGGCGCTGTATGGCACGGCCTACGTGATCCCGCAGTTCCTCTCCGGCATCGCCGGCTACAACTCGCTGCAATCGGGCTGGATCGTGCTGCTTTCCGGCGTGCCGATGATCTTGATGATGCCCTTCACGCCCTTGCTGATGCGGCTGGTGGACATCCGCATTGCCGTTGGTACCGGCTTCCTGCTGCTGGCCACCTCGGCCTTCCTCGAGACCGACCTGAGCCCGCTGTCCTATGGCGGCTCCTTCGTGGCCTCGCAGCTGATGCGCGGGGTGGGGACGGTGCTGGCCATGCTGTTCCTGAACCAGGCGGCGATCCGTTCGGTGCCGCCCTCGCAGGCGGGCGACGCCTCCGGCCTCTACAGCGCCGCGCGCAATCTCGGCGGCTCGCTGGCGCTGGCCGCCATCGCCGTGATCCAGGACCAGCGCCTGTGGCTGCACAGCCGCCGCCTGGAAGAAAGCCTCAACGCCAATTCCGACCTGGTGCAGTCCAGCATCGCCGCGCAAGGCCATCTGCTGGGCGGCCAGGATGTGGCCATCCAGCTCATGGGCGCGACCATCCAGTCGCAGGCGCTGACCATGACCTATGCCGACCTGTTCTGGATGCTGGGCGTGGCCATTCTCTGCGTGACTCCGCTGGTGCTGTTCCTGCGCCCCTTGCCGACCAATGCCGCACCGGTGGCTTCTCATTGATGATCAACATGGACAAGACCTCTTCTTCCTTCCCGGCCGCGCGCCTGATCGCCCTGGCGGCGGCCGCGCTGCTGGCTGGCTGCGCCCTCGGCCCCGACTACGCCGGCCCACCCGAGGCTGCGCCGCAAGCCGCGCACAGCGGCCAGTTCCTCCGTGGCGGCGACAGCGCCAATACCGCCGCGCCGATCAACCAATGGTGGCAAGGCCTGGGCGATGCCGAGCTGACCAGCCTCATCGAGCGCGCCTTGCAGGCCAATCCCAATCTGGGCATCGCCCGCGCCCGCCTGCAGCAATCGCGCGCCGGGCTGGCGCTGGAGCAGGCCAACGCCGCGCCCAGCGTGGGCGCCTCGGCGCTGGCCGGGCACGCGCGCCTGCCACCAGCCAACCTCGGTGCGCTGACTGGCGGCTCCAGCTCCGGCAATGGCTCGCCGACCAGCGTCAATCTCTACAGCGTGGGCTTTGACGCCAGCTGGGAGATCGATCTCTTCGGCGCCCGTCGCCGCGCCGTGCAGGCCGCCACGGCCACCGCCGATGCGGCGCAAGCCTCGCTAGCCGACGTGCAGGTGAGCCTGGCCGCTGAAGTCGCCAACGCCTACATCAGCCTGCGTGATCGCCAGCAGCGCCTGGCGCTGGGCCTGCAAGCGGTACAGGCGCAGGAGCAGATGCTGCAACTGACCGGCCAGCGCGTCGAACGCGGCACGGCGTCTTCGCTGGACCAGTTGCGCGTCCAGAACCAGCTCGACGCCAGCCGCGCCGACCTGGTGCCTTTGCAGGCCGAGCGCGATGCCTACCTCAACCAGCTAGCCACGCTGCTGGGGCAGGAGCCCGGCACGCTGGATGGCGAACTGGCTGCGACCGCCCCGGTACCGCTGCCGCCGCCGCAGGTCGCCGTCGGTGATCCGGTATCGTTGCTGCGCCGCCGTCCCGATGTGCGCGCCGCCGAACGCACGCTGGCCGCCGATACCGCCAAGATCGGGCAGGCCGAGGCCGCGCGCTATCCCAGCCTGAAGCTCTTTGGTGTGATTGGTTTGGGCGGGACGCATCCTTCGGACCTGACGCGCCTGGATGATTTTGCTGCGCTGGGCGCGCCCATGCTGAGCTGGAATTTCCTCGACTTCGGTCGCGCCAAGGCGCGTGTCACGCAAGCCGAACGGGTACGCGACGAGGCCGAGATGAAGTATCGCCAGTCCGTGCTGGAAGCCCTGCGCGACGCCGAGGATGCACTTTCGCGCTTCCGCTATGGCCGCGTGAGCGTGGCCACCATCGCCCGCACCAAGGTGTCCGCCGACCGCGCGCTGGCGCTGGCGCGGCAACGCTACCAGGCGGGTACCGGCACGCTGATCGAAGTGCTCGACACCACGCGCCAGCAGATCACCGCGCAGCAGAACCTGTTGCAGGCCGAGGCCAATCTGACCCGCAGCTTCGTGGGCATCCAGAAGGCGCTGGGACTGGGGTGGTCTGACGAGCAGGGCTGAGTCCGCCTTTGATGACTCTTACGCCGGCAGCGCCTTGGTGCGCTGCCGGCGTTTTTCATGCGCCTTCAGACAATTGAATTCGTCTCGTGGCTTTACCGCCATTCCGGCTTTTTCCTGTCGTCATTTCCTCCTTTCTTATTCTCATCACGACGTGACGTGGTGTAGAGAGCAGCACGTTACTGCGTGCAAATAGCACCAAAAGACAATGTACACAAAGGAGGGGGGCCTCCACACTGCGCGCTACAAAAAGTCGGTATCAACCGGCTCCTAGGGCAGCGAAATCAGGTACGTGGGACGGGAAGCATTCCCGATCTCCCGGTCCATTTCACACGCTCACCTAGGACGGGAATATGAAGACAAACAAGAAGTCGCCACTGAAAGCCGCGCCCCTGACGCCGGTCGTCTTCAAGAAACAAGCCTTATACGCCGCCGTATTGCTGACCCTGGGCCCGGCCCTGGTCACACCGGCCAGCGCCCAGAGCTACGTGAACTACGATGGCACCAGCACCGGCGATTCCACCGCCGCCCTGGGCACTTGGACGGGCAATACCGAGTTCAAGACCGACTGGGGCCTGGGCGCCATGAATGCCCAGTATGCCTACGTGGCGGGTTACACCGGCCAGGGAATCAAGCTGGGCTCGGTCGACTCGGGACTGCTGCTGACCCACAATGAATTCGCCAGCCGCAACGTCAAGGCGCTGGCCGTGACCGGCACCTATGCCAACGATGGATCTCAATACCAGAATGGCAGCCAGGCCTGGAAAGCCGGCGACGCCTTCAGCACCACCGGCGCCCTGAGCCCCCTCAACGACAAGCACGGCAGCCACGTTTCCGGCAGCATCGCGGCGGCCAAGAATGGCGATGGCATCATGGGGGTGGCGTTCGACAGCGACTACTACATCACCAACACCAACGGCACCGACAGTTCAGTCTATGGCGTGAACGTGGACTACAACTATTTCAAGGCGGCCTACGGCAACCTCGCCAGCGCGGGCGTGCGCGCCATCAACAGCAGCTGGGGCAGCCCGGATTCGCGCGACGACTACGGCAGCATCAGTGGTGTGGCGGCGGCCTACCAGCGCCTGCAGGGTGGCGGCAAGAAGACCTGGATGGACGCCGCCGCCGATGTGGCGCAAGCCTCCAATACACTGCTGGTGTGGGCTGCCGGCAATACCGGCAAGGTCAACGTCAACTTGCGTTCGGCGCTGCCATATTTCAGGCCGGAGCTGGAGCAGAACTGGATTGCGGTGGCCGCCGTCAATACCAACTCGATGCTGCCCAGCTTTTCCAACCAGTGCGGACTGGCCAAGTACTGGTGCCTGGCGGCGCCGGGCTCAGCCATCACCAGCCTGAACATCACCTCCGACACCGCCCTGGTCAACGCCTCCGGCACCTCGATGGCGGCTCCGCACGTCACCGGCGCGCTGGGCGTGCTGATGCAGCGCTATCCCGACCTGGATAACCAGGCCATCCGTACCATCTTGCTGAGCACCGCCAAGCACCTGGGAACGGGGCCGGACGATGTGCCCAACACCATGTTCGGCTGGGGTTTGCCGGATCTGAACAAGGCGCTCTACGGGCCCGGCCAGTTGCTGGGTGTGTTCAAGGCCAACATTGCCGCAGGCAGCGCCGACACCTGGAGCAATGACATCTCCGAGGCCGCCCTGATCCAGCGCAAGAGCGAAGACAAGGCGCAGTTGGCCGCCTGGCAGGCCTTGTCCGTAACCGCGTTGCAGGCTGCCGTCGACAGCGCTAGCGCGCAGGTCAAGGCGCAGGTCGACAACGGTTACGATGCGGCCCTGGCGCTGGTACAGACGCGCGCCCGGCTCAACGCCACCTACCAGGCCAGCAAGAAGAAGGCTGACAACACCGCCTTCCAGAACGCCGACAAGGCCGTGACCGCCAATGCCCTGGCGGCGGCCATTCTCAAGCAGTCCGGCAGCGGCGCCTTGCTGAGCAAGGACCAGCTCTTGTCCTATATGCTCACGGTCGATCCCGATATGGCTGCGGCCAACCTGGCCCTGGGCAACTACAACGGCCAGGCGGCCTATCTCGCTGCCGTTCAGAATAAGACCGATGCCGACTACGTCGGCAGCCTGGTCAAGACCGGAGATGGCAGCCTGACCCTGTCGGGCAACAACAGCTATACGGGCGGGACCCGGCTGGAGGGCGGCACCCTGGGCGTGGGGTCGGCCACTGCGCTTGGCACAGGGACCCTGGCCATGAGCGATGGCGCCACCTTGCGCGCCGCTGCGGACAACCTGGCCTTGAACAATGCGGTGAGCATCAGCGGCGCGGGCAGGATCGATACGCAGGCTTTCAATCTCACCCTCAACAACGGCATTGCCGATGGCAGCGTCCAGGGCAACCTGGTCAAGCAGGGCGAGGGTACATTACGGGTGCTCGGCACGGTGAGCTACAGCGGCAACACCACCATCGCAGCAGGTACCTTGAGCCTGCCGACCTATGTTCAGACGGTGGGCCAGATCTTGACGGTAGGAGTCGCCAGCACCACCCAGTACGGCAAACTGGCCGTGACCGGTGCGGCCAGCTTCGCCCCGGGCGCCGCGCTGGCCGTGGATGTGACCAAGGCTGCGACGCTGGGCAGCGGGCAGAAGCTGGTCGGCGTCATCACGGCCGGCAGCCTCAGCGCACCGCGCCTGGCCGTGTCCGACAATTCGGTGCTGTTCGATTTTCAGCCCGTGGTGGCGAGCAATGCCGTGGATCTGGATATCGTCAGCGCGGTCAGCATCAACAATGTGGTCCTCAATACGTTGGCGCCGGCTCCAGCGCCATCGAGTACGCCTGCGACCAGCACACCGACAGCCGGCGCACCAGCCTCCGGTATGCCAGTATCCAGTACAGCCGCTCCAAGCGCACCAGCACCAGCACCACCAGCGGCACCGGCGGCACCAGCACCACCGGCGGCACCAGCAGCACCAGCAGCACCAGCAATGGCGCCCGCAGTCAGAATGCCCGCCGTCGTCGCCGCCGCCACAGCGGCCGCTGCAGTGGCGCCGATACTGGACCGTCAGATCCAGCGACCGTCCAGCGCCGACATGGCCCAGGTCGTCACTGCGCTGGGCCGGTTGCCCGACGCGGCCAGCGTGCTGCGCGCGGCCAGCCAGACCCTGCCCAGGAACGTCAGCGACAACGCCATCCGTGGCGTCATGGCCTCGCTCAATCGCGTCATCGCCACCCGCGTCGACCTCGGCAACGTCGCTGGCAGTGGTCCGGGTGCAGGCAGCGGCCTGGGCTATGGCGAGGCCGGCGGTGATCGCCAGGTCTGGCTCATGCCCTTCGAATCGCGCACCAACCAGGGGGACCGCGATGGCGACTCCGGTTTCAGCGCCAGCACCTGGGGCATGGCCACGGGGGCCGAGATGGCCTTGGACAGCGGACGCGTCGGCCTTTCCTACGCCTACGCCAGCACCAGCGCCAGCGGCAATACCGCCATCACCGGTACCGGCAGCCGCAGCCGTATCGACTCCAATCTGCTGGCCCTGTATGGCAGCGCCCCGCTGGGCCAGCTGGCGCTGTCCTGGCAGGCTGATGTCGGCTGGAACAGCAACCGACTGGCGCGTGAGATGCAGTTCGGCGGCCTGCACCGCATTGCCAGCAGCCGTTATCACACCTGGAGCGCGCATCTGGGTGCAAACGTGTCACACACGCTGCCCTTGAGTGAAGCATTGAGCATCGTACCGGCCCTGCAGCTCGACTACACCCGCCTGCAAAGCCCATCCTATGCGGAGAGCGGGGCAGGTGACCTGAGCCTCTCAGTGCAGGGCAAGCGCAGCCAGGCCTTGCTGCTGGGCGTGGGGACGCGGTTCAATTACGCCCTCACGACGACTTCGCAGATCAGCACCCATGTCGGCGCCAGCTACGATGTCATCAACGACCGTGGCGATCTGGTGGCGACCTATGCCGGGACGCCGGGACAAGCGTTCACCGCACCCGGGGCGGCGCGCTCTGCGTGGCTGTTCAAGGCCGGCGTCAGCTATCGTTTCCAGCTGACGACCGAGGCTGATATCTCGCTGCGCCTGGACGCCGAGGGCCGCAGCGGATTCATCAACCAGTCGGCGGCGCTCAAGGCCAGCTGGCGCTTCTGATTCATGTGCGGCCGCCCTGGTGGCGGTCGCTAACGGTCGCCGGTCCTACTTCCTGCCGTGGGACCGGCCGGGCTGGCCGACGGAACCGATCTCAAGCGCGGCAGTCACAAGGGTTCCCCCGCCACCGTGACGGCTGCCGCCGTACTTGTCCAGCATGAAACTTGCCATCGACGCCGCCTTGAGTCACTCCCCTGTCCGGACCGGTATCCGGCCCCTGTGCGCCCTGTTGCCGCTGGTGCTGCTGCTGGCGGCGTGTTCTCCGCCTCGCACCGATGATGCCAGCGTGGCCTCCGATTACCAGGTGGTATCGTCCCCGGTCAAGGCCATTGTCAAGGAGGTATTGGTCAAGCCGGGGCAGCAGGTGGAAGAGGGCGCTCTGTTGCTCACCCTGAACCCTGAGATCGACCCGATGGCGCATGTGATGGAAGTCACCCGCACTGTCCTCGGCGATCCGGGCGCGCAGAAGCAGAACGACGGCAGGCCGGCGCGGCGTCCGACCATGGAAGACATGATGGCGGCAGTGCGCGCCGATCAGGAGAACGTGCGGGAAAAGTCCAATCGCTGGGCCGATTCTGCGGGGCAGGTGGTCGATCTGCTGGTCAAGCCGGATCAGGCCATCGCCCCTGAGCAGCCGCTCATGGCGATCTCCACCGGAGACATCATCGTCGTGGCCCGCTTCAAGGAGGACGAGGTCAAGCAACTGCACTTGGGCCAGCGCGCCCAGGTGCAACTGATGGAGCAGGTGACTGAGCCGGATCGCCAAGGTCGTCGGCGTGATACGGATCGTCCCATGGAGCAGATATTCTCCGGCAGCCTCAAGGCCTTTGGCGATGTGCCTGCCGACGGGAGTCCTGAGGCGACCATCGAGGCCGGCCCCAACGTCAAGGTGGTGTCGCGCGCCCCGGTCCAGATCGTGCTCGACGTTCCCGCTGCACAGCGCGGCCTGTTCCGCCGTGGCCGGGCGGCCCTGGTGACGATGCAGAAGGACTGAGTCGCCCAGGACGGCAACGTCCCTGATCCCGACAGTGGCGTCGATGGCACCGGCCGCAGGCTGCGCTACAGATCCTTGCTCAATTCCGCCACCAGATAATCAAGAAAGATTTCCACGCTGCGCGGCAACGTCCGTCCGGCCAGCGTCTGCACTTCTACAAAGCGACCATCTGCGGGACAGTCGCGGATCGGCCGCAGGGTCAGCTCGCCGGCGGCAATGCGGTAACGTACCGTGACCTCGCCGGTGATGGAGAGGGCGTCGTTGTCGAGCACATAGTTGTGCAGGGACTGGATGTAGTTGCTGGTCATGACCGGTTCGATCACCACCTGCTGGCGGCTACAAGCGATGTCGAAGAGCTGCCGCAGTGTCGTGGTGGGATCGGGCAGGGCCATGGGATAGGGCTTGAGCTGCCCCACCGAGATCTGGCGAAAGCGCGCCAGCGGATGATCCTTGCGCATGATCAGGGCAATCGGCCCCGGTTGCCGGTGCACTACCTTGATCTCCGGTTCAGGCAGCCGCGCAAAGGTCAGCCCGATATCGGCATTGCCTTCGCGCACCTGGCGCGACACCAGCGCGGGCGCACCCACGAAGAGCTGGAACACGAAGCCCGGATATTTCTTCTGGAAGGCATTGATCAGCCGGGGCAGGAAGTCGATGGCAAAACCTTCCGACGCCGACAGCCTGACGCGCCCGCTGCGCAGGCCCTTCAAGGCCTGCAGGTCAGCCACCACGCGGTCGGCTTCCAACGCCATCTTGCGCGCATGCGCGGCCAGCATCTCGCCGCCGGCCGAGAGCACCATGCCGCGCGGCCGCCGTTCGAACAGGACCGTATCCAAGATCTGCTCCAGACTGCTGATCTGCCGGCTGATGGCCGAGCTGGCCACGTTCAGGCGCTGTGATGCTTCGCTGATGGAGCCGCAACGGACCACTTCGAGGAAGTAGCGCAGGGCGGTATCTTGCAGTTGCTGCGATTTCATTCAGGCCTCGCCAGAGGAAAATGAACAGGATTATTTGGTGCGTGCTTCACGTCTTTGGTGCAGCGCCCTGCCACTTGGCACGCCCCCGGATGCTGCACCTGCTTCAACGGCCCCGGCCCAGCAGTGTTGCGGATTTCCGGGGGGTAGGTACATTGTGGTGCAGCATTTTTGCGTTCTTCTTTCGGCAACGCAGGCATAGAAATTTAATGATTGTGGCATCGGTAAATCGTAGCCTAGTATGCCCTTCGACGTCGCGGTTTTTTCACATTTCTCTTACTCGAACGAAGGGGCTGGAATGAACGCACTACACAAATCCCTCCTGGGCTGGTCACGATGTGCAGTGTTGGCGGCGGGGGCCATGACGGCGGTTGCGGCGCATGCTGGCAAGGCCAACGACACCCTGGTCTATGCCTCCGACAGCGAGGTCGAGAACATCAGCCAGTATCACAACAACCTGCGCGAAGGCGTGATCCTGGCGCACCTGATCTGGGACACGCTGATCTACCGCGACCCCAAGACCAACGAATACAAGCCGCAACTGGCCACCGCCTGGAAGTGGGAGTCGCCCACTGCGCTGGTGCTGGATCTGCGCCAGGGTGTGCAATTCCAGAACGGCGACAAGTTCAGCGCCGATGATGTGGTGTTCACCTTCAACTATGCGGTCTCGCCGGAATCGAAGGCGGTCACGCGCCAGAACACCGACTGGATCAAGAGCGTGGACAAGCTCGCCGACTACAAGGTGCGCATCAACCTGAAAGGCCCGTTCCCCGCCGCCCTGGAATACCTGGCCGGCCCCTTGCCGATCTACCCGGCAGCCTATTTCAAGAAGGTGGGCCTGGAAGGTTTTTCCAAGGCGCCCATCGGCACCGGCCCCTACAAGGTAACCAGCGTGACCCCGGGGCAGGGTGTGACCCTGGTCAAGAATCCTGGCTACTTCAAGGATAGCCCGCAAGGCCAGCCCACCATCGGCAATATCAAGTTCGTCGTCATCCCCGACCCGGAAACCCGCGCCGCCCAGCTCATGACCGGCGCCATCGACTGGATCTGGCGCGTGCCGCCAGACCAGGCCGATTCGCTCAAGACCAATCCCAAGCTGGCCGTGCAGAGCGGCGAGACCATGCGGATCGGTTTCATTACCCTGGATACGACCGGCACGTCGGCGCCCAATTCGCCCTTCAAGGATGTGCGCGTACGACAGGCGGTCAACCATGCGATCAATCGCAAGGGCTATGCCGACAACCTCATGCGCGGCGGCAGCCAGCCGGTCTATACCGCCTGCTTCCGCACCCAGTTCGGCTGCGACAGCAATGCCGCCATCAAGTATGACTACAACCCGGCCAAGGCCAAGGAGCTACTGGCAGCAGCCGGCTATCCCAACGGCTTCGACACCGACATCTACGCCTACCGCGAACGTGAGATCGCCGAAGCCATCATCGGCGACCTGCGCAAGGTCGGCATCCGCGCGCGCCTGCACTACATGAAGTTTGCCGCGTTGCAGACCGAGTATCGCAGCGGCAAGACGCCGATGAGCTTCTACTCCTGGGGCTCGTTCTCGATGAACGATACCTCGGCCTTTGCCGGGGTCTACTTCAAGGGGGGCGCGGATGACATCACCAAGGACCCGCAGCTGCAGCAGTATCTGCAGACGGCCGATACCTCGATCGATCCCGCCGTGCGCAAGGCCAACTACAGCAAGGCGCTGGAGCTGATCTCCAAGCAGGCCTACGTGGCGCCGATGTTCTCCTATTCGACCTACTACGCCTACAACGCCCAGCTCAATTTCCAGGGTTATCCGGATGAGCTGCCGCGCTTCTACGAGGCCAGCTGGAAGTAAGCCTGACGGTGCAACTGCCCTGAGCTTGACGAAGGGGCGCACCGTCCCAGCGCCTTCGATACGGCCCCTGTGGGGCCTACTCAGTCCGAACGGGCATCGATGGTTGTGGGAAGGGTGGGATGACCTCTGTAATTTTCTTCAAGGAAGGATCGCCATGCTGATCTACATCCTGCGCCGCCTGGCCATTGCCTTGTGCGTGGCCATCACGGTGTCTGTCGTCAGTTTCACCCTGCTGCACATGTCGGGCGACCTGGCCGTCTCCATCGCCGGGCCTGAAGCCACGGCCGCGCAGGTGGAATCGGTGCGCACCCAGTTCGGCCTGGACCGGCCCATGGCCACGCAATACCTGGACTGGCTGGGTCGCGCGGTACAGCTGGACTTCGGCAAGTCCTTCTACTTCCAGGGACCGGTGATGGAGATGATCGCCGAGCGCCTGCCCATCACCTTCAAGCTGGGGGGCAGCGCGTTATTGCTGGCAGTGCTGACGGCCATTCCGCTGGGCGTGCTGGCGGCCATCTACCGCGATACCTGGCTGGACCGCGCCGCGCTGCTCATCGCTGTGGTGGGACAGGCCATGCCCAGCTTCTGGTTCGGCCTGACGCTGATCCTCATCTTCGCCGTCACCCTGCACTGGTTGCCGGTGGCGGGCAACGAGAGCTGGCAGCACTTCATCCTGCCGGCGGTGGCGCTGGGCTATTACGCCATGCCGGCGATGATGCGGCTGACCCGCTCGGGCATGCTCGAAGTGCTGGGCTCGGACTATATCCGTACGGCGCGCGCCAAGGGGCTGTCCAAGTCGCGGGTGGTGTTCAAGCATGCACTGCGCAACGCCGTCATCCCGGTGGTGGCGCTGGCCGCAGTGGAGCTGGGTTTCATGCTGGGCGGCTCGGTGGTGATCGAGTCGGTCTATTCGATGCAGGGCCTGGGACAACTCGCCTGGGACGCCATCTCGCGCAATGATTACCCGGTGGTGCAGGCCGTGGTGCTGATCATCGCCATGTTCTACATCGGCCTGACCTTCCTGGCCGATGTCATCAATGCGCTGCTCGATCCGCGCATCCGTACCCGTTGATTGCCAGGGAGCCCCCCATGAGCGCGACCACCACCACCATGCCCCCCACTCCCTTGTTGCAGGGCGCGCTGCCGCCGCTGCCTGCCTGGCGCCGCAAGCTGCGCCGCCTGCTCGGCCATCGCGGCCTGATGATCGGCGCAGCCGTGCTGGCGGTGATCGTGCTGGCGGCCCTTTTTGCGCCCTTGCTGGCCCCGCATGATCCCTTCGACCAGGATGTGACGGCGCGTCTGATTCCGCCGGTCTGGCAGGCGCAAGGCAGTTGGGAGCATATTCTCGGCACCGACAAGCTGGGCCGCGACTATCTCTCGCGGCTGATCTATGGCGCGCGGGTGTCGCTGACCATCGGCATCGCCGCCGCCCTGATCTCGGGGCTGATCGGCACCACCCTGGGGGTGCTGGCCGGCTACTTTGGCGGACGTACCGATGCCGTCATCAGCTACCTCATCACCACGCGCCTGGCCATGCCGGTGGTGCTGGTGGCGCTGGCCATGGCCTCGCTGGTGGGCGGTTCGCTCAAGGTGGTGATCGTGTTGCTGGGGCTGTTGCTGTGGGACCGCTTCGCCGTGGTGACGCGCTCGGCCACGCAGCAGTTGCGGGACGCCGAATTCATCGCCGCCGCCAAGGCCATCGGCGCGTCCACGCCCTACATCCTGCTGCGCGAAATCCTGCCCAACATCATGGGGGCGCTGATCGTGGTGGTGACGCTGGAAATGGCCCACGCCATCCTGCTGGAGGCCACGCTGTCCTTCCTCGGGCTGGGCGTGCAGCCGCCCACGCCTTCCTGGGGCCTGATGGTCGCCGAGGGCAAGACCTACATGTTCTTCAAGCCCTGGGTGATCGTCATCCCGGGTGTGGCGCTGGCCCTGCTGGTGCTGGCGATCAACCTGGTCGGCGATGGCCTGCGCGATGTCAACGCGCCCGATGGCCGCAACTGAACCGCTTCGTAGGAGAGCACCATGAGCGTATTGCTGGACGTGAAGAACCTGAAGGTGGACCTGCCCACCGAAAACGGCATGCTGCACGCCGTGCGCGGCATCGATTTCCAGGTGCGCAGGGGCGAGATGCTGTGCCTGGTGGGCGAGTCGGGCTGCGGCAAGTCCATGACCTCGCTGGCCTTGATGGGGCTGCTGCCGCGCAAGGCGCAGTGCAGCGCCGACCACATCCTCTTCGATGGCGTCGATCTGCATGGCATGCGCGAGAAGCAGTTGATGCAACTGCGCGGCAAGCGCATGGCGATGATCTTCCAGGAACCGATGACCTCGCTCAATCCCTCCTATACGCTGGGCAACCAGCTGTGCGAGGCGATGCTGCAGCAACCCGGTGTGAGCCGTGCCGAAGCGCGCGAGCGGGCGCTGTACCTGTTGCATCGCACCGGCATCGGCAATGCCGAAGACCGCCTGCGCCAGTATCCGCACCAGCTCTCGGGCGGGCTGCGCCAGCGTGTGATGATCGCCATGTCGCTCATGTGCCATCCCGACCTGATCATCGCCGATGAACCGACCACCGCACTGGACGTGACCATCCAGGCGCAGATCCTGCGCATGATCCGCGAGCTGCAGCAGGAATTCGGCACCGCCGTCATCTTCATCACCCACGACCTCGGCGTGGTCTCGCGCATCGCTGACCGGGTGGCGGTGATGTATGCGGGGCAGGTGGTGGAAACCACCGACGTCGCGCAACTCTTCGCCCAGCCGCGCCATCCCTATACGCAGGGGCTGCTCAATTGCATCCCGGTGCGCGGCAAGACGCTGCCGGGCAGTCACCTGCAAGCCATTCCCGGCGTGGTGCCCAGCCTGGTGGGCCAGGTCAGCGGCTGCGCCTTCCGTAACCGCTGCGCCAAGGCCGACAGCGGCTGTGAACGTGACCCGCAGATGGTGCAGCAAGGCAGTGCGACTGCTGCGCACGAGGCGCGCTGCCTCAAACTGGATGCAGCGACGGATGCAGTTGATGCGATGGAGGTGGCAGCATGAGCAATTCCCATCAAGAGCCGGTACCGCTGGACGATATCGCCCTGGAGCTGTGTGCGCTGACCAAGGTCTATCCGCTCAAGCGTGGATTGTTCCAGCCCCCCGGGCGACTCAAGGCGGTCAATGACGTGTCGTTGCGCCTGTACCGTGGCGAGACGCTCGGGCTGGTGGGCGAATCCGGCTGTGGCAAGAGCACCCTGGCCAAGATGCTGCTGGGCCTGTTGCCGCCCACCTCGGGCAATGTGCTCATCAATGGCCAGGAAGTCGATCCCACCGAGCGTAAAGCGCATGCGCGCCACATCCAGCCCATCTTCCAGGACCCGTATTCCTCGCTCAATCCACGCAAGACCGTGGCCGAGATCGTCGGCCTGCCGTTGAAGCTCCATGGCGTCGGCAATGCCGCCCAACGCAGCCGCCAGGTCAAGGACATCCTCGATCTGGTGGGCATGCCCGAACGCACCCATGCCCAGTATCCCAACCAGCTCTCCGGCGGCCAGCGCCAGCGGGTGGCTATTGCCCGGGCGCTGATCCTGCGTCCCGACATCCTCATCTGCGACGAGCCGACCTCGGCGCTGGACGTGTCGGTGCAGGCGCAGATCCTGAACCTGCTGCTGGACCTGAAGGCCGAGTTCGGCCTGACCTATCTCTTCATCAGCCACGACCTGGGCGTGGTGGAACACCTGGTGGACCGCGTGGCCGTGATGAACCAGGGCAGCATCGTCGAGCTGCAGAGCCGCGCGCAGATCTTCAGCGAGCCCCAGCATCCCTATACGCGCATGTTGCTGGCTTCTGCCCTCACGCCCGATCCGGGACGGGGCATCCCGGCGCTGGCCGCCGCCTGAATCACTTACCCCCCATCAACCAGGAGCAGCAGCATGAGCAGAGCACAAGCCATCGCCGGTGTGGAAGCCTACTTCGACGACGGCCGTTTCATGGAGACCTTGAAGCGCCGTGTGGCCATCCGCACCGAAAGCCAGGAGCCGGCCAGCCGTCCCATCCTCTACGATTACCTGCACCAGGAAATCACGCCCTACCTGCAGGCACTGGGTTTCACCTGCGAGGTGGTCGACAATCCGCTGCCCGAGGGCAGCCCCTTCCTGATCGCCGAACGCATCGAAGCCGATGCCGCCTTCACCGTGCTCACCTACGGCCATGGCGACGTCGTGCGCGGCTATGACAAGCAATGGCGCGCCGGCCTGTCACCCTGGGAGATCGTGGTCGAAGGGGAGCGCTGGTACGGGCGCGGCATTGCCGACAACAAGGCCCAGCACACCATCAACTTCGCTGCGCTGGAAGAAGTGATGAAGGTGCGCGGCGGCCGCCTGGGCTACAACGTCAAGCTGATCCTGGAAATGGGCGAGGAGACCGGCTCACCCGGCCTGAACGCGGTCTGCCAGCAATACGCCGAGCGGCTCAAGGCCGATCTCTTCATCGCCTCCGACGGCCCGCGTGTGAATGCGCCCACGCCGACCATGTTCCTCGGCTCGCGCGGCGGCTGCAATTTCGACCTGAAGTGCCATCTGCGCGATGGCGGCCATCACTCCGGCAACTGGGGCGGCTTGCTGCGTAATCCCGGCGTGCGCCTGGCCAATGCCATCGCCTGCCTGGTCGATGAGCGCGGCGCGATCCGGGTGCCGGCGCTGCTGCCGTCCGCGCTGCCGCAGAGCGTGCGCAAGGCCTTGGCCAAGGTCAAGCTGGGCGGCGGCCCGACTGATCCTGAGATCGATGCGGATTGGGGCGAACCCGACCTCACCCCCGCCGAGCGCGTCTTCGCCTGGAATACGCTGGAAGTGCTGGCCTTCAAGACCGGCAATCCGGAAGCGCCCGTCAACGCCATCCCCGGCCAGGCCAGCGCGCATTGCCAGATCCGCTTCGTGGTGGGCAGCGATGATGCCCATTTCATCGAGCACATCCGCGCCCACCTGGACGAACATGGCTACGACGATATCGAAGTCAGCCTGTCCGGCGTGCAGTTCGCCGCCACCCGCCTCGATCCCGATGATGAATGGGTGCGCTGGGGCCTGGCCTCCATGCAGGAGACCAGCGGCAAGGAACCTACGCTCTTGCCCAACCTGGGCGGCTCGCTGCCCAACGATGTGTTCTCCGAGACGCTGGGCCTGCCCACCCTGTGGGTGCCGCATTCCTATCCGGCCTGCTCGCAGCACGCCCCCAATGAACACATCCTGGCCAGTGTCTCGCGCGAGTCGCTGCAAGTGATGGCCGGGCTGTTCTGGGACCTGGCCGAGCAGGGTGCTGCCGTACTGGCGCGCCGCCAAGCGCTGGCGGGGCAGGCATGAGTCACGCGCATCCAAGCCGCCTGTGCGAGGTCAGCGACCTGCACGACATCCAGGACGAGATCACCGGCATTCGTCGCCACTTGCACCAGCATCCCGAGCTCTCCTTCGAGGAAGTCGATACCGCCGCGCTGGTGGCGCAACGCCTGGAGCAATGGGGCTATGCCGTCACCCGTCACATCGGCGGCAATGGCCTGGTCGCGACGCTGCGCGCTGGCAGCAGTGCGCGCAGCATCGGCCTGCGCGCCGACATGGACGCCTTGCCGATCCAGGAAGAGACCGGCCTGGACTGGGCCAGCGTCAATCCCGGCGCCATGCATGCCTGCGGCCATGATGGCCATACCGCCATGTTGCTGGGGGCGGCCCGCCATCTGGCCCGGACCCGCCGCTTCGATGGCACGCTGAACCTGATCTTCCAGCCGGCCGAAGAAGCCGGCTTCGACAGCGGTGCGCAAAAGATGCTGGCCGATGGCTTGTTCGAACGCTTTCCCTGCGAGGCCGTGTTCGGCATCCACAATCATCCGGGCGTGGAAGCCGGCACCTTCATGTTCAGGAGCGGCCCCTTCATGGCGGCCTGCGATACCGTCAAGATCCGCATCACCGGACGCGGCAGCCACGCCGCCCGCCCGCACCTGTCGGTGGACCCGGTGGTGGTCGCCGCCAGCCTGGTGATGGCCTTGCAGACGGTGGTCTCGCGCAATATCGATCCGATGGACAGCGCCGTGGTCACCGTGGGTAGTCTCCATGCCGGCAAGGCCTCCAATGTGATTCCCGAATTCGCGACGATGGAACTGAGCGTGCGTTCCTTCAAGCCCGAGGTGCGTGAATTGCTGGAGCAGCGCATCCGTGCGCTGGTCAGCACGCATGCCCAGAGCTATGGCGCGCAGGCCGAGATCGATTACCTGCGTGGCTATCCGGTGCTGGTCAACAGCGATGCCGAGACCGACTTTGCCCGCAGCGTGGCCGAGGAACTGGTGGGGCCGGAGAAGGTGATCGCCCCCTTCGGTCCGATTGCCGGCAACGAGGACTTTGCCTACTTCCTGCAGCAACGTCCGGGTTGCTTCCTGCGGGTCGGCAATGGCCAGGGCAAGCCCATGCTGCACAACGCCGGCTATGATTTCAATGACGCCAACATTCCCATCGGCGCGGCCTACTGGACGCGGCTGGTGGAGCGCTGGATGCCGTTGCAGGGAGAGTGAGGAGGGCGCATCGCCGTGGCCGTCCCGCTTATTCCGACTGCATATAAGCGAATGACGATTGCTTCCTTCACGAGGTAGGCAAGCCACGTTACAGTGGGAGCGTCTCCTCAGACTTCCCGGACTGGGAACGCTTCGAGCTTGAACCCGCCTTGCGCAAGCCTGGCGGGTTTCTTTTTTGTCTGTCGAGGCAGCGAAGTTACGTTCCATTCATGTGACTAACCATCCTCATGGTGAGGCACTACGGCAGAGCTGGCGTGGTGTTGCCAAACTTGGACGGCGTCGCCAGGATCAGGAATTCCCCGATGTTCGCGCGGCCCGCCACTGCCTAAGATGGGAACCATCGAAACACGGTCTGTGGCGTCGGAAGCCAGGTGGAAGGCAAATCCCGACATGCTCGCAAGACCCTCATGCTGATCTTGCCAGGAGTATTGCCATGCATTTCGTCACCGATTCCGTCCCGGGTGAAATCACCCTGATGTTCATCAGTTATCTGGTGTTCTGCACCGTGCTGATGTACCTCTTCGTACGCACCGACCGCGAGTGGGGCCAGATGGAAGTGTCGCTGGATGCGGTGGGCCCGCGCGATCAGCACGCTACCGCCAAGGCTGCAATGGTGTATGCCAGCGTCGAGGCCGAAAACCGCTCGCTGTTCGACAGCGGCCTGACCCGTCCGTCGCTGCAACATTGCGCACAGTATCACGATGTGGATTGCAACTGCTTCATGGAGAGCGTCCGCAAGCAGGATGACATGCCTGGGGGAAAGCTGGGTGGGGAGTAGTAGGGGAAGTGAAGTGGGAGTGGGGAAGTGGGGAGTTGCGAGTAGCAAGTTGCAAGTTGCAAGGAAGTAGGGGGTTGTACCGTAGCACGCAGCAGAAGTGGCAATGATGCAGTCGTGGTAGAAATTGTAGAAGTTGCAGTCGTGCAGTGAAGCAGTCTGTGCAGGAGAAGTGTGCAGTTGCAGGTGCAGTACCGTAGCAGAGCAGCAAGTGAAGTGGCAGTCGCAGTAAAAATCTCTTGAGGGTGGTGGAACGGCAAGTCGTGAGGCCGCTTTTGTTCCAAAGCGCGCGTCACGTGTCGGGAGCGGGCAGTCGACGCCCCCGTGAAGCGGCCAAGCGGCTTGCCCGTTCTTTTTCGTGAGAAAATTGCGCCATGCAAATCTCTCATTCCCCTGCGCAGAACCTGCGCCCCTTGATTCCCCTGGCCGATTACCAACGCATCTTCCGCGTCATCCATTCTGTGCTGCATAGCGTGGAAGCGGATATCCCGGCCGCCAGTTTCTTCTTTTCCGTCACCGCCGCGCAGATCCTCAAGAAGTTCTACAAGCGCAACGCCTTTCCGGTGGCTGGCGCGGCCTTCTATCTCATCCATCCCGACCGCGCCGGCGCCTTGTCCTTCGGCACGCTCGCCGAAGACGGCCAGAGCGTGGCCAGCGACAAGGACGCCTTCCATGCCTGGGTGCAGTGCGATGGCTATGCCATCGATTTCATGGCCCCCTTGTTCCAGGAATTGCTGAGCTCGGCGGGGCATCCCTTGCCAGTGCCGCGCCGCATGTTCCAGAAGGATCTGGGGCGCATGTGCTCGGGCGTGCAGGCCCTGAGCGTGCCGGGAGACTTCTACCTGGCTCCCGACCTTGCGCTCACGCGCGAACTGCTGCAGCAGTTCATGGCCAAGAAGGCCCTGACCAATCTGTCCCAGCTCTGCCAGGAATGGTTCCGCAAGCCGCCCAAGGCCATGCCGGATGACCTGGCCTTGCAGGGCGCGGACGGCGAGGTCTCGCGCATCAGCCTGCAGCCCACGGCCATTGACGGCGTCTGGTAAGGCGCGCTTGCAGCGGGAAATTTCATCTGGGGAAGGTGTGAGGCGAAGGCCTCCGAAGGGAGGGTGTGCTGGACGTATGTCCAACACACCGTACGATCATGCATATCGGTTGCATGTACCGCACTAGGATTCGGATCATAGTGCGCGGATATGACGATGTCATGACATGCGCCGCTCTGACGAGAGTTTCTCGAAATTTTCCGATGTCATCGGGAGGCGACAGTATGTGCGACGGAAGTTATGCAGACGATGACTCCTGGATGCAGTACCAACTGCTTTTTTTCATCGTATAGGACAACGACAATGACCGACCAAGGCAGGCATCTGCGCATCGACAACATCGAATTCAACGTGGCCGACATTGAGCGCAGCAAGGCGTTTTACGGCGCCGTGTTCGGCTGGCGCTTCGTGGACTACGGCCCGACCTATACCGAGTTCCAGGATGGTCGCCTGGCAGGCGGCTTCACCACTGGTGAGCCGGTCAGGCCGGGCGGTCCGCTGGTGATCCTGTATGCGGATGATCTGGAGGACGTCCAGCGCAAGCTCCTCGCCGCCGGTGCGCGCATCAGCCGTGCGACCTTCTCCTTCCCGGGCGGCAAGCGCTTTCATTTCATCGATCCCGACGGGTATGAGTTGGCGGTGTGGTGCGCCGATCCAGCGTGATGGCGGATCAGCCGCCCGGTGTGAGTAGTCGAGGAGGTACTGGCCTCGCTGATGTCACGTCGGCGTAACAAGTCGCCGTTAGACTTCATCCCGTCTCCTCTGTAACCTGTTGCAGATGTTTGGCCTGCGATGCGAGCGCGTCGCAGGCCTTTTTTCCCGGTTCTCTTCACGCCCACGCCGGCCAGTGGCGTTGTAACCCGGCAGTACGCACACGTAGTGGAAGCTGCGGTCCTCCCTTCCCGACTGGCGCAAGCCTGGTCGGTGCGCGGCGCGGGGTGCGTATGTCTCTCTCTTGCTGGCTGCTTGCGAGCGCTTCTCCTGGCGCTGCCCAGTCTGTGTCAGATTTCCAATTTCCTTTTCTATTCAAGCACTTGGCTGGCTTTTCCAGCGCTTTTCCACAGGCTTGCCACCAAAAGATGTGGATATCCGCCGCAGAGCGGACCTGGGCGCTTCCAGGGCCGGCTCGCCATGTTTGCCTGCCCGCTAAAGTGTCGCAAGGGTAAACGCCCGTGAAATCAAGGGCTTATCTCCCTTGTCCAGCGCTTGTCCACAGCCTTGCCACCAAAACATGTGGATAGTGGCCAGCAGGCCGTTGTCGCGGTGGCATTTGCGCCATTCCCGTAGCGGCGGCACATGCTTGGCAGGGTGTTGCCCATGGTCGAAGCGGAAATGAAAAGTTGTTTGGAATCAATGCCTTGATGAGCTTGTCAAGACGTTCTCCACAGGCTTGCCACCAGAAAATGTGGATAGTTCGTCAGCCCTTGTCAGGAGGGGCCGTGGTGGTTCCTGCCTGTTTTTTGCCCGTCCGAGGTGCGGAAATGGAATTTCCTTTTGAATCAATGCCTTGGCCTGCTTACCCAGCGTTTCTCCACAGGCTTGCTACCAAAAAATGTGGATATCCTGACCATGATCTGGGATAAGTGCCGTGATCATGGCGGCGGCGGTGCGGCTGCCGAGCACTTGCGCGCCCCTGTGGCGGTTTGGGAAAAGACTTTGAAATCAACGGCTTGGCTGGCTTGTCAAGCCGTTGTCCACAAGCTTGCCCCCGAAAAATGTGGATAAGGGCAGGGTTCGCGCCCGCCCGCGCGAGGGCGGGGCAAAAGTGGGGATAAACCGGTTCAGCCGTTGTCGGGGGCGGTATAGGGTTCCACGCTGACGGCCTTCATGCTGTAGCTGGAAGCCCCCATGGAAGAGTCGGAGCGCTCCACCTTCAACACCCCGCTGATCCACACCGCATCCATGGTGCGCACGTTCTTGACGGCCTTGGCGCTGCGCACGTGGATGATCTGGTTGGCCGGCGGCGGCGGCACGTGGATGCAAGCGCCGAAATAGGGCACCAGCAGGAATTCCTTGAGCGCCTCGCCCTCGCGGTCCAGCGAGACGACGAAGCCCGGCAGGCGCACCGGCTTGCCTTCCATGCTGGCGTCTACCGGCGCATCCTTCCAGTATTTCTTGGCCTTCCACAGGGCGGCGTCGGCGCGGGGATCGTCGTCGGTCAACTGGTCCAGCTTGAGTCCCTTGAAGGGCGCCATCGGGTCCCAGTCCTTGGGGATCAGCGCTTCCCAGGCGATTTCCTGGTAGCCGTTGACCATCTTGCCGGAGGCCTGGTAGGGCTTGTCCGTCACTGCCGGGCTTTGCTTGAGCTGGTCGCCCACCTGGTACTGGCCATTGGTGGCCGCCGCCACGCCCGGCACGGTGCTGCCAGCGTCGGCGCGGGCGGTGACCGCCGGTACCGCGCCGGCCAGTGGTGCGCCGGGGGCTGCGGCGTGCGGAGCCGGCGCGGCGGCAGCCGGTGCGGCCTGGGCATCGGAATGGGCCAGCAGGCGCACACCGCTGCCCACCAGCAGGCCGGCGGCGGCGATGCCGCCGATCCAGTAAAGAGTCTTCATAGCATTACTTCCACGTCAAATTCTCGGCGTCAGCCCATCCGACAGGCTCAGGCGGTAGGCCCGCAACGCTGGCAGCAGGCTGGCCACCAGCCCGGCCAGTATGGTCCAGAGCAGCAATTGTAATTCGCCTGCGGCTGGCCAGGCAGGCTGCAGGGCGATGCCGAACTGCTCGGCCAGCAGCGGCCCCAGCGTCCACACCAGCAGGCTCAACAGGAGCAGGCCACTGGCCACGCCGGCCAGCATTACGCCCAGGCCTTCGATACAGAGCAGCAGCAGCACATCCAGCGGACGCGCACCCACCGAGCGCAGGATCGCCAGTTCGCGCCGCCGCTCGCCCAGGCTGGCCAGAATGGCCGCCACCAGTCCTGCCAGACCGACCACCACCACCATGCCCGATACCACCAGCAGCGCATTTTCGCCGATGCCCACCACGTCCCACAGCTGGTCCAGCGCCACGCCCGGCAGCACGGCCATCAGCGGTTCCTTGTAGCCCTGGCCGTCGGCGATCTCGCGCTGCAGGGCAAACACCCGTGCGCGGCTCTTGAGGCCCACCAGCACAGCAGTGATGCTGGTGGGGGTGAGGTTGAACTTCTTCACGAATTCGGCCGGGATATGCACGCCCGGCAGGGGTGCCCCGCCTTCCCAGTCGAGGTGGATGGCCTGCATGCCGTCCAGCCCGATGTGTACCGTGCGGTCCACGGGCGTGCCGGTGCGCGCCAGGATGCCGACCACCCGGAAAGGCTTGTCGGCATGCTGGGTCAGGCTCATCCCGCCCATGCCATGCGAGAGGATGATGATGTCGCCCAGGCGGTAGTGCAGCTTGTCGGCCACGTCGGCACCCAGCACGGCGTCGAAGACGCCGGCCATGGGATGGCCCTGGGCCAGCCGCAGTGGCTGGTTGCTGCCGTAGCGGAAGTGGGTGAAGTAGTCGCCATTGGTGGCCAGCACCGGGAAGCCCCGGTGCGAGTCGCCCAGCGAGATCGGGATGGTCCAGGCCACGGCGGGGTTGCGCGCCAGCGCCTGGGCGCTGTCCCAGCCCATGTTGTTGGTGGCCCCGCCGATGCGGAAGATGGCGTACAGCATCAGCTGGATAGGGCTAGTGCGCGCGCCCACCACCAGGTCGGTGCCGGACACCGATTGTGAAAAGCCGGCGCGCACCTCATGGCGCACCCGTTCTATGCCCAGCAGCATGGTGGTGGACAGGGCGATGGCCACCAGCATCAGGCCCAGGGTGAAGCGGCGGTTCCAGGCGCTTCGCGCGGCCAGGCGCAGCAGGATCTTCATGCGGCCTCCCCGGCGCGGGCGGCTTCGTTGATCTGTTCCAGCGCCACGCGGCGGTCGAAACGCTCTGCCAGGCGCAGGTCGTGGCTGACGAAGACCAGCGCCGCGCCGCTCTGGGCGCATTCCTGTTGCAGCAGGTCGAGGAAGCCTTGCTGGCGGTCGCTGTCCAGCGCCGAGGTCGGCTCATCGGCCACGATGATCTCGGGTCGCCCGATCAGCGCTCGCGCTGCCGCCACCCGTTGCTGCTGGCCGATGGAGAGCTGCGTGACCGGGCGTTGCCACAGCGCTGGCGCCAGGTCCAGCGCCGCCAGCAGGGCCTGGGCGGCGGCGGTGAGGCTCGCGCCTTGCTGGAGCGCGCGCTGCTTGCGATAGGCCGAGAACTGGCAGGGCAGCAAGACGTTGTCGAGGATGGACAGATAGGGCAACAGGTTGAACTGCTGGAAGATGAAGCCGAGATGGTCCACCCGGAAGCGGTCACGCTGCCGCGACGGCATGGCGTGCAGGGGCTGGCCCAGTACCTCGACGCTGCCGCGCTGGGGCAGGATGATGCCGCCGATGGCCGCCAGCAGCGTGCTCTTGCCGCTGCCGCTGGGTCCGCTGATGAAGACATGTTCGCCAGCGCCAATGCGCAGGCTGCTCAAGCTCAGGGCGGGATGGGGCTGGCTGGGCCAGGTGAACTGCAGGTCACGCAGATCGATGGCGGCAGGGGGCGAGGAATTCATGAGGGCAAGCGAGGCGATGGGGAAGCTGTGGGCGTCTGATGATAGCCGGGCAGGCTGTCGGCGGCCTGACGCGGGTCAGGCCGGCCTGGGCAGGTGTGCGATCAGTTCAGGGGGATCTGCGCATTGCCGGGTGTGAGCTGCAGCGCGCCTTGCTTCTTGGGTGTGGCCAGTTGCACATCGATGCGCTGGAAGCCGGGGAAGGCGCTGAACAGGCCGTTGAGATCCAGCGTGGTCAGCGCGCCCGGGCTGGCGCAGACCAGGGTGAAGTCGCCGTCGAGGTCGGCATGGCCGTCCTGGGGGGCGTCCTGCACGCTGGCGGGTGTTTTTTCGCCCAGCAGGGCCGGCGGCAGCACAGCCGATTCCAGCTGGATCTCGGCCGACTTGCACTGGGCGGCGGCGTCGGTGGCAAAGATGCGGTTGACTTCACGCAGCGTACGGGCGGCGGCGCGCACGGTGTCCTTGTCCTTGCCGCTGCTGGCGGCATGCTCGAAACCGACCACATTGACCAGCGGCGTGTCCAGGTGCAGGGTCAGGGTATTGCCTTCCAGCGCCACGTCCAGCTTGCCCACGCCGTGGACATGGGCGGGATGGTTGCCGTGGTGGTCATGGGCGTCGTCGGCAGCCAGTGCGGGCAGGCTGGCCAGGGAGAGAAGCAGCAGGGGCAGGGCGGACAAACGGGGCATGGTCGGCTTTCTTATGCTTGTGGATGACGGAAAGGGCAGATATCTCAGCGGCATTGTGAACCCGCTGGCGACAAAAAATCAGTCTTGTTACATTCTGCAACAGCGTTGCATTATAATGCCCACTTTCCCCGTTTCTGCAACAGGGTTGCGTAAGCCTTGGGTGTCCGCCAGGCGCTGCGCCGGTTGCGCCAGATGACGGGGCGGCCATGTTGGCCTTGTGTCTATCTCATGTCCCATTCTTTCAGGTTTCCCGCCGTGTCGGTTCTTTCTCGTTTTCTGTTGAAGCAGGGCGTGCTCGCCAGCCCATGGTGGCAGCGCGTACTGGTGGTCTTGCCGGTGGTGCTGGTGTTGTGGCTGGGCGTGGCCTGGGCGCTGGGGGAGGGGGCATGAACGCGGCCATTTCCCTGGAGAATCTCACCGTCAGCTACCGTCGCCATCCGGCCCTGCACCACGTCAACGGCGCTTTCGAGCGCGGTTCGCTGACCGCCGTCGTCGGGCCCAATGGCGCCGGCAAGAGCACCCTGCTCAAGAGCATGCTCGGGCTGGTCCGCTGCAATGACGGGCGGGTGCTGACGCATGTGGATGCGCGCCGCATCGCCTACCTGCCACAGCAGGCCGAGATCGATCGCAGCTTCCCCATCTCGGTGCTGGATTGCGTGCTGCTGGGCTATTGGCAGGCCAAGGGCAATTGGGGCGGCATCGACGCCGCCATGTGCGCGCGCGCACGCCAGGCCCTGGCCGCGGTGGGGCTGGACGGTTTTTCCGGGCGTCCGGTGGCCAGCCTGTCGGTGGGCCAGTTCCAGCGCGTGCTGTTTGCTCGCATCCTGTTGCAGGATGCCGAGGTGATCCTGCTGGATGAACCCTTCAATGCCATCGATTCCCGCACCACCGGCGACCTGCTGCGCATCATCTCGGCCTGGCACGCCGAGCGCCGCACCGTCATCGCTGTGCTGCACGACCATGACCAGGTGCGCCGCGCCTTCCCCCAGACCCTGCTGCTGGCGCGCCACGTGGTGGCGTGGGGCCAGACCGCCGAGGTGATGTGCGAGGAAAACCTGCAGCGCGCCCGCGCCATGGCCGAGGCCGTGGACGAGCAGGCCGGTGTGTGCGAGGTCAGCGAAGCCGATGTGCTGGCGCTGTCGCAGCCGCATGAGCACGTCCATGCTCATCTCCCAGCCCATGAGCACGCTCAGGTTGGCAAGGGAGGCCTGCAATGAGCCTGTTGTCGTTGATGCACCAGCTTGCGGTCGAACCCTTCCAGGAATTTTCCTTCATGCGGCGCGCCCTGGTGGCTGCCTTCGCCCTGGCGCTGGGCAGTGCGCCGCTGGGCGTGCTGCTGACGCTGCGCCGCATGAGCCTGTTCGGCGAGGCGCTGAGCCATGCGGTCTTGCCCGGGGTGGCGGTGGGCTTCATCTTCTTCGGTCTGTCGCTGCCGGCGCTGTCCATTGGCGGGTTTGCCGCCGGGGTGCTGGTGGTGGCGGTGGCTGGCTGGATCAGCCGCCATACCGAACTCAAGGAAGACGCCAGCCTGGCCGCCATCTATGTGGTGGCGCTGGCGCTGGGCGTGATCCTGATCTCGCGGCACGGCACCCAGCTGGACCTCTTGCACATCCTTTTTGGCAACGTGCTGGGCGTGGACAGCGAGGGGCTGGTGCTCATCGCCGGTGTGGCCAGCGCCAGCGTGCTGGGCATTGCGGCCCTGTACCGCGGCCTGCTGCTGGAGAGCTTCGACCCTTCCTACATGGCCGTGGGCGGCGGGCGCAGCGGCGGGGCGATCTACCAGCAGGTGTTCCTGATGCTGGTGGTGATGAACCTGGTGGCGTCCTTCCAGACCCTGGGCACGCTCATGGCCGTAGGGCTGATGATGCTGCCGGCCGTGTCGGCGCGCCTGTGGCATGACAGCCTGCCGGCGCAACTGTGCAACAGCGTGGTCCAGGCTGCGCTGGCGGGGTATGCCGGGCTGCTGGTCTCCTATTACGCCTCGGTGCCGTCGGGCCCGGTGATCATCGTCTGCGCCGGTGTGCTGTACGTGCTCTCGCTGCTGTTCGCCCCGCGCGGCTGGTTGCCGCGCCTGTTGCGCCGGCCGCACCTGCAGGCCTGAATTTCCTTGCTTCCTTCCCCGGAGTTCCCATGAAATTGTTCCGTCCTCTTTCCATGCTGCTGGCCGCACTGGCCCTGGCAGTGAACGTATCGGCCTCGGCTGCCGAACGCATCCCCGTGCTGGCCAGCTTCAGCATCCTGGGCGACGTGGTCGCCAATGTCGGCGGTGACCGCATTGCCGTGTCCACCCTGGTCGGCCCCGATGAGGATGCGCACGTCTTCCAGCCGGCCCCGGACGACATCAAGGCGGTCTCGCGCGCCCGTCTGGTGGTGGTCAACGGCCTGGGATTCGAAGGCTGGATGGAACGGCTGGCGCAGTCGGCCAACTATCGCGGTCCCATCGTGGTGGCCTCGGCCGGCATCAAGGCGCGCGAGCGCGTGGGTGAGGATGAGGACGAGCATGGCCATGACCACGCCGGCGCCCATGAGCATCATGGCAAGGATGATCCGCATGCCTGGCAGAATCCGCAGAACGTGATCGTCTACACCCGCAACATCGTGACCGCCCTGGCCAAGCTGGACCCGGCCGGCGCCGCGGTCTATCGCAAGAACGGTGACGCCTACATCGCCAAGCTGCAGGACCTGGACGCCTGGGCGGCCCGCCAGTTTGCCCAGATTCCCGACGCCAAGCGCAAGGTGATCACCTCGCATGACGCCTTCGAATACTTCGGCGCGCGCTATCAGGTCCGCTTCCTGGCTGCGCAGGGCGTCTCGACCGACAGCGAACCCAGCGCCCGCGAGATCGCCGCGCTGATCCGCCAGATCCGCACTGAAAAGATCAAGGCCCTGTTCTTCGAGAACATGAGCAACCCCAAGCTGCTGCAACAGATCGCCCGCGAAGCCGGCACGGCGCCGGGCGGCAAGCTCTACGCCGATGCCTTGTCCAAGGCTGATGGCCCGGCCCCGGACTACCTGAGCCTGATGCGCTACAACATCACGCAGTTGCTGGAAAAGATCCGCCTGAACTGAGTGCGGTCAAATCGCGTATGCTTGTGGCCCGCGCCGCCGCCCCGGCGGTGCTGACCCAACATAGGAGAAGACCCGCATGAGCACCATCACCGTCGTCGCCATCATCACCGCCAAGCCCGGCAAGCGTGAAGAATTGCTGGCGATCGCCCGCGCCAACCTGGCCGCCGTGCGCGCCGAAGCTGGCTGCATCGAATACGGCCTGGTCGTGGATGTCGATGGTTTCGGTCCCAACCAGGCGCCCATGGGGCCGGATACCTTTGCCTTCGTCGAGAAGTGGAAGGACGAAGAAGCGCTGCGCCTGCACTTCACCCTGCCGCACATGACCGACTACCGCGAGAAGTCCAAGGACCTGATCGCTGACCGCAAGGTACATGTGCTGAAGTCGGCTGACTGAGCGCCCTATCCCTTGCTCCAGACCCCGGCGCAGTGTCAGTACTCGCCGGGGAAATCGGCCGGCCAGGTCCGCTGCGGATCGAACGACGAGGCCTGTCCCATCTGTTTCAACCAGGTGATGAAGGTCTTGAGGGCCGGATTGGTCTCGGCGCCGCTGCGGCATAACATGTGGTACCCCTCTCCATGCAGCACGATCTCGGGAAACAGCCGCACCAGCCGGCCAGCGGCCAGGTCGTCGTCCACTAGCGCCAGCGTGCCCATGCCCACGCCCTGATCGGTCGCCGCGGCTTGCAGGCTCAAGAAGGAATGTTCATACACCGTCCCGGGCATCTTGCGCCGCACCGGTACGCCGGCCTTGCTCAGCCATTGCGACCAGGCCGCTGAACGGCTGGAAAGGTGGATCAGCGGCACCTCCACGAAGTCGCGCGGCACCCGGATCGGGTGGGTCTCCAGGAAGTGGGGCGAGGCCAGCGGCACCGAGACGTCATCCAGGAAGCGCATGCATTCATATCCGCTGCGCTCCAGCGGGCTGCGCCAGATGATCACGTCGAAGGGATCCTTCACATCCTCGAAATACTCCGACATGGTCGTCGTCACCCGCACCTCGATGCGCGGGTTGTCGATCTGGAACTGCGACAGGCGCGGAATCAGCCAGCGCATCGCCACCGAAGGCGCGGCGATCAGGCGCACCACCCGGCTCTTGCCCGCCAGCGCAAGCTGCTCGGCGGCCAGGGCAATGCGGTCCAGGCTGGCCTTGACCTCGGCATAGAAGCTCAGGGCCGCCTCTGTGGGTTCCACGCCACGCGACTGACGTAAAAACAACGGTTGTTCGAAATACTCTTCCAGTGACTTGATCTGCTGGCTGACGGCGCTATGGGTGATGAAAAGTTCATGTGCCGCCAGCGTCAGACTGCGCGTGCGCACGGCCGCTTCGAATACCTTGAGCGCTTTGAGCGGGGGCAGGGAAGAAGGCATGATGTAAGAAAAACTTATATTGGTGTCGGAAAATGTTGCTTTGCAAAAGGCTGGGCCGCCCTTATTCTTCAATCACCGAAACGTCAAACAGAAAGAAGTGATCATGAACTCCGTGAGTATATTGGTAAAAGATGCCGGTTTTTCTAACAATTTGCGCTCGCTGGTCGAGCTGGTGAAGTTTGCCGTGCAGCAAGTCATCGCCGCCCACGCCTTGAAGCCGGTGCGCAACGACGCGACCGACCTGCAAGACGCCGCCTATTTCGCCGATGTGACCGATCACGTCGAGATGGAAAACCGTCTGCGCCAGCTGGAAAACAGCCACTTGCACGCCGTCTGGAAGCTGCAGTCGCAGATCTGAAGCGAGCCTCATTGGCAAGCCTGATTGCAGGTCCAGGCCCGATGTGCCTGATGGAAAACAATGACGAGACCGGTTCCGTATCGTCGGAACCGCAGGCGGCAAGAAGCCGCAGCCAATCGCATCATCTGCATCATCTGCTTCACCAGCGTCCCTGGCAGCGCCAGTCGTAGCTGTCGTCCCTGTAGTACCAGTAGCACCCGCCGACAGCGCGCCGTCGATCCTCTTGACGATCCGGCGCCAGATTCCCGGCTCCCCATCCCCGCCCTTGCGGGGATTTGTCGTTTACGGCCCGCTTTCCATCGCGTTGCACGACTTTCCTGCTGTCCGATAAAAATGACATTCTGGCGACATCTGACGCTGTTATATTGTTCTTCGGGGAAGTATTCATGGGGTCGGCCGTTCAGGCCAGCATCTAGATCTAGCATCTACCAAGGGGAGTTCATCATGTTGTCATCACTGCGCGCGCGCCTGATTTTCATTTGCGTCCTGATCGTGGCCCTGGCCATGATCATCCTTAGCGCGGCCAATATCTTCACGGTCCGCAGCGATACGCTGGAAGCCATCTCCAGCCAGACCCAGCAACTCACCGAAAGTCACGCTGCCAACATCAGCGAATGGGTGCGCAGCAAGCGCGTCGTCACGGGCGCCATGAAGCAGGCCCTCAAGCAGAGCGATGTGCTGCCCATCGTGGCCGCCGCCCAGGAGGCTGGCTCCTTCGATGACGCCTACATCGGCTATCCGGACAAGCGCATGCTGGCCCTGCACCCCATGCCAGCCGGCTACGATCCCACCGTCCGGCCCTGGTACAAGCAGGCCGTCGAGGCGGGCAAGCCGGTGCTGACCGCACCCTACGTGGATGCGACCACCGGCAAGCTGGTGGTCACCTTTGCCGAACCGGTGGGCGACAAGTCCAACCTGCAGGCCGTGCTGGGCTCGGACGTGCAGCTCGACAACGTGGTGCGCACCGTGGCCGGCATTAAGCCCACGCCATCGAGCTTTGCCTTCATCGTGGGCAAGGATGGCATCATCATCACCCACCCCAACAAGGAACTGGCCTTGAAGCCGGTCTCTTCGCTCGACCAGACCCTGTCGGCACAATCGCTGGCGGGCATGAAGCAGGGCGGTAGCGCCACCATCGGCGGCTCTCGCTACCTGCTCTTCACCCAGCCCATCGCCAACACCGACTGGTCGCTGGTGGTGGCGCTGGATTACCGCGAAGCCACCCGCGCCATCGGCGCACTGATGACCCTCTCGACAGTGCTGGCGGTGCTGGCCATCGTGGCCTCGGCCATCCTGCTGAGCTATACCATCACCCGTCTGCTGCGCCGCCTGGGCGTGGTGCGCAATGCCATGGAAGAGATCGCCTCGGGCGATGGCGACCTCACGCGCCGCCTCGATACCAGCGGCAAGGATGAACTGGCGCAGATTTCGCGCGCCTTCAATCATTTTGCCGACAAGATTTCGCGCACCCTGCTGGATATCCGCCGCGCTTCCGAATCGGTGAAGGTGTCTTCCAGCGAGATCGCCAGCGGCAACATGGACCTCTCGGCCCGTACCGAACAGCAGGCCGGCTCGCTCGAAGAAACCGCCTCGGCGATGGAAGAACTGACCTCGACGGTGAAGCAGAATGCCGACAATGCCCGCCAGGCCAACCAACTGGCGGTGTCGGCCTCTGACGTGGCCGTGCATGGCGGCCAGGTGGTGGGGCAGGTGGTGCAGACGATGAGCTCCATCAATGAATCCTCGCGCAAGATCGTGGACATCATCAGCGTCATCGACGGTATTGCCTTCCAGACCAATATCCTGGCCTTGAATGCGGCGGTGGAAGCGGCCCGTGCCGGCGAGCAGGGCCGCGGATTCGCCGTGGTGGCCTCGGAAGTGCGCTCGCTGGCCCAGCGTTCGGCCACCGCCGCCAAGGAGATCAAGGACCTCATCGACGACTCGGTGCAGAAGGTCGAGACGGGTAGCCAACTGGTGGCCCAGGCCGGATCGACCATGGATGAGGTAGTCTCCAGCGTGCGCCGGGTGACCGACATCGTCGGCGAGATCAGCGCAGCGAGCCAGGAACAGAGTTCCGGTATCACCGAGGTCGGCAATGCGGTGAACCTCATGGACGAAGCCACGCAGCAGAATGCCGCGCTGGTGGAACAGGCGGCGGCAGCGGCCAAGTCCCTGCAGGAGCAGGCAGCGCATCTGGCTGCGGTAGTGGCAGGATTCAAGCTCGACGAGAGCGGTGCGGCGCGCCCCATGACCCCGCCACCGGCCCCGCCGGCAGCCGCTGCAGCGCCGTCGGCGCGCAGCGCGGCGGTCAATGTCACGCCCAAGCCGCCTGCCCTGAAGGCCAAGCCAGCCGCCAAGCCGGCCCTGGCGGCGCAGGCCGCTGCGACCCCGGCGCCTGCATCCGCCCCGGCGCTGGCCGCCAAACCGGCCGCAGCAACCAAGGCGCCGGCCAAGGCTGCCCCCAAGAGCAGCGGCGGTGACGACTGGGAAGAGTTCTAAACGTCCTGTAGCGTCAGTGGCGCTTGTCCAGCAGATGCATGGCGCCGAACAGCGCCTGCATCCCGCTGTGCTCGATGAAGCTCAGGTTGTAGGGATGCTCGGCCACCGCGCGCGGGAAGGCCTGTACCAGCGGGAGACTGTCTAGCTGCTCGGCGATCTTGCCCCACAGGACCAGCGTGGGCAGGGTCTTGCCCTGGCTGGCGCCATGCTCGGTCAATGCCCGCAGCACGGTCTCGAAGAAGGGCTTCCAGGCCTTGGCGTCCTTGATCGGGGCGACATGGGTACGGAACACCAGGCTGGCGTTGAGCAGCAGGAAGCCTTGCGCCGTCAGGTTGTCCTGCAGGTCGGCCAGGGTCTGGATGGTGCCGGCCACATCGGCCTGCGCCTGGGCGGCAATGCCCGCCAGTGCATCGCCGCTGGTCTGTCCAGCCTGCACGCGGCCATCGGCCACCAGCAGCATCTTCATGAAATTGCGCAGCGAGGTGGCGCGATTGACCTGCTTGGACAGTCCCTTTTCCGACCATAGCGAGCCGACCGCCCCATCCATGAAGCACACTCCGGTGGCGCTGGCCGCGCGCGGGTAGGGGCCTTCGCCCACCAGCACGTAACGCACCAGGTCCATGGGTTGCTGGAAGGCGGCGAAGAGGCGGCCTTCGGTGGGCAGGTAATTGTCCCCGGCAAGCACGTCCAGGTAGACGGGATCAGCCTGGGCGATGGCTTCCAGCCCGGCGCGCAGGGCGGCGTGCCAGGAGGGATGGGCGGTCTGGATCAGGTCCGCCAGCGCGGCGGGCAGGGAGGCAGAAGGGGCGGGCATGGGTGGAAAGGCGAGAGCTCATGTCGATGAAGTGGCGGCATTGTATACCGCCCTCGCGCCCTCGCGCTCCCGCCTTTCCGTTTGCATCAGGCCACGGCGGTATCGCTGCCGGGAGCGCCGAACAATTGCTGCTTGAGCAGATGCAACTGGTCGCGGGCGGCCGCGGCCTTTTCGAACTCCAGGTTCTTGGCGTGTTCCTGCATCTGCTTTTCCAGGCGCTTGATCTCCTTGCTGATCTGCTTCTCGCTCATGGATTCGTAGTTCTTCTTCTCTTCGGCCACCAGCAATTCGGTGCGCGCCTGGGCCGGGTTGAAGACGCCGTCGATCAGTTCGCGGATTTCCTTCTTGATGCCGGTCGGCACGATGCCATTGGCTTCGTTGAAGGCCATCTGCTTGGCGCGCCGGCGCTCGGTTTCGCCGATGGCCTTGTGCATGGAATCGGTCACCACGTCGCCATAGAGGATGGCCATGCCGTTGAGGTTGCGGGCGGCGCGACCGATGGTCTGGATCAGGCTGCGTTCGGAACGCAGGAAGCCTTCCTTGTCCGCATCCAGGATCGCCACCAGCGAGACTTCCGGGATGTCCAGGCCTTCGCGCAACAGGTTGATGCCGACCAGCACGTCGAAGGTACCCAGGCGCAGGTCGCGGATGATTTCCACGCGCTCTACCGTATCGATATCACTGTGCAGGTAGCGCACCTTGATGCCGTTGTCGGAGAGAAACTCGGTCAACTGCTCGGCCATGCGCTTGGTCAGTGTGGTCACCAGCACGCGCTCGTCCTTGGCGATGCGGTCGTTGATCTCCTGCATCAGATCGTCCACCTGGGTGGTGGCCGGGCGCACCGCAATGATGGGGTCCACCAGGCCGGTCGGACGCACCACCTGTTCCACCACCTGGTCGGCATGGGTATTTTCATAGTCGGCCGGCGTGGCCGAGACGAAGATGGTCTGGCGCATCTTCTTCTCGAACTCGTCGAACTTCAGGGGCCGGTTGTCCAGCGCCGAGGGCAGGCGGAAACCGTAGTCCACCAGGTTCACCTTGCGCGCGCGGTCGCCGTTGTACATGCCGTTCAACTGGCCGATCAGGACGTGCGATTCATCCAGGAACATCACCGCATCCTTGGGCAGGTAGTCCACCAGCGTGGGAGGCGGATCGCCCGGCTTGGCGCCGGAGAGGTGGCGCGAGTAGTTCTCGATGCCCTTGGTGAAGCCGATCTCGGTCATCATCTCGATGTCGAAGCGGGTGCGCTGTTCCAGCCGCTGTTCTTCGATGAGCTTGTTTTCCTTGCGGAAGAATTCGAGGCGCTCGGCCAGCTCTTGCTTGATGGTTTCGATGGCGCGCAGCACGGTGGAGCGCGGCGTGACGTAGTGCGAACCGGGATAGATGGTGAAGCGCGGGATCTTCTGGCGCACGCGGCCGGTCAGCGGATCGAACAGCTGCAGGCTGTCGATCTCGTCGTCGAAGGTCTCGATGCGCACGGCCAGCTCGGCGTGTTCGGCCGGGAACACGTCGATGGTGTCGCCGCGCACGCGGAAGGTGCCGCGCCCGAAGTCCACTTCGTTGCGGGTGTACTGCATCTGGATCAGGCGGGCGATGACGTCGCGCTGCGAGACCTTGTCCTTGGCGCGCAGGGTCAGGATCATCTGGTGGTATTCGTTCGGGTTACCGATACCGTAGATGG
>Ga0207667_10000300_pt1 | contig 68580 bp, 100 predicted proteins | sample KBSCornC52_FD_184301 | JGI IMG/M metagenome (GOLD analysis project Ga0207667, IMG submission 184301) | Corn rhizosphere microbial communities from Kellogg Biological Station, Michigan, USA - KBS Corn C5-2 (SPAdes) (version 2) | ecosystem: Host-associated > Plants > Roots > Rhizosphere > Soil ... | reverse complement strand
GTTCATACCTTAAATTTTATAAGTAATGATTGTTGTTTCATAGGACACCAATCTGGTGTGATAATATCACCCAATCGATTTGTTTCGATGAGAACAAGATTTTCAGAAAGATTACAGTAATGTTTGTCATCATCTATTAAAGCTTCACCATAAATCATATTATGGAATGGACATCCATTACAACCTTCTATGATCATTTCCTTTGGTTGAATATTATCTGTCATATGATTAAATGAATTTTATTTCACGAATGACTGTCTCTGGATCCACCATTTCAGATTTTATCTTTTTCATATCCTTATTATAATCCTTTTCAAGGTAAGATTCTTTCATGATTCTTTTTGTAGATTTAACGTAAGCAAAATCTATTCCTACAACGACTTCTCCACTACCAACTTTATATCTTTCCTTCAAGGCATTTGCTATAGGACAAAAATTAATATCATTCCAACTGTCAGTAAAAAAATGTTTCTTCTTTAACTGTATCGTAAGCATGATGTATTGTTTTAAGATTCGATTGCTTCTAAATTTATTTCCACCGTAGGAACATCCTGTCCATCCTTTGCCATACGGATGTACTCATCCACATCTACCGGACTGTATTGTCCAAAAGACCAATAACCATTATCCACCGGTAATATTTTGTATTCTTGAAGACCGATCATCAAAGTTCTATTGTATACTTCAATGAAGGCATCAGGAAACTTTTCCCTGATAGCTTCAGCTATAGGACAATTTTGTTTATCTGTGTATTGTGTAGCTCTTGCCCATATAGCAGGAGTAATAAGAAGCTTTATATTTTTCATTGTAAATGATTTAAAAAGGTAATGGTATATGACAGGGATAAAATGAACTAGGATAGAACCCACCCACCAAGGGTAGGGGAAGACAACTGTATGGATACAATGGTTCTCCATCTATAGCCACAGCTTCTTCTAATCTGTATCTCCGTATGACATCTCCATCATACATGGAGAAGGTATGCATCCCGGTAGACGGTTGTATGCCGGTATACTCTCCTCGTTTACCATCAATGATAACTCCTCTATAGTTCATAGCAAAATTATTTTACTTGTTGCGCAATAAGTTCTTTGGTATAGGCTATAGCTTTCTCCAAGATTTTAATTCTCTCTTCCCATTCACCGTGTGGAAACCACCATTCTGATGCATTGTCCGGTTTGAATTTATATATTTCCGGGCAATAATGTTCTACATTATACGGGAAAAACTTTTCCAAGTTGAAAAAACGGTTGTTTACTTTAGTGAGCAGCTTACATATACCACTATCGTATTCCCACCCATTCATGTATATATCTTCTCTGATGCTTACTGCTTTCAAAGCTCTTTCATACAGAGCTAATCTCTGTTCGAGTGTAGTATTCATTTTTAATTATTAAAAAAAGTGATATAATAACTTAACATAACAATAATAGGAAGAGCAATGATTGCTATCCATTTAATCCTATTATATAGGACATCCTCTTTAGGTTCATCCACAGGACCAAACCTGGCACGGATACGATCACTTCCGATAATCACACGTACATTCCCTACGGTAATAACTGTTTTCATACGGTTTATATTTTAAATGAATTCTTTTTTACTTAGATAACACTCCAATGCATCTCTCATGTATAATTTATCATCATTATACACTACCAATCCTCTATTTTTTGATCTCTCATCTAGCCAATAGAACAACGTACATGGTCTACCTTCATACACACATGGATAAATACCATCTTTAAGAATGATGTGATCATTAACAATCAAATCTTGAGATACACTACCCTTTAGTAAACTAAAGATATCAAACCCAGCTTGGGTCTGTAAGTCTCCATGTAGATAACAGTACATAAGACTGATAGTATCTTTCACATTTTCATACTTAAATGTATGAGGAATGAGAACGAAAGGTTTCATATGAATTATTGTTTAGTGACAAATGTTATTTCTAGTTCCCGTATTACGGTTTCAGGATGAACATCTTTATCCAATTTATTATGATCTTCGATGAAGTCGTATTCATCATAATTGAAACGTATAGGTTCACCATTTACATAACCACGAATACATCCAACATGAGTACGATCAGAATAACCGTATTTTTCTTTCAATGCTGAAGCTAAGGGGCAGTTAAATATATCACTATACATTCCACCAAAATGTTTCTGCTTGATTTGAATTGTAGGCATAAAATTTATTTTAAAAGAAGTAAAGAAGATTATCATCTCCAAGGTATACATCCAGGTATGGAAATGATTTACTTATCTCAGTAAGTCTATCACCCAAATCAGGTACAGAAGTTTCACCCTCATATTCCTGACCATCCCAATCACCATCCCAGAAGCCAGCACCATGTCCCGCACGAGTCAACCAAAAGTCATGTGGTGCAAGTAACCCTTTATACTTCCTGTTGAGTATATATCTTGCTATATCTTTATCAAATGTTGAATTGATCTTGTCGATAAAAATCTGACAATCATATGCGGCCTGTTTTTTAGCGTGCTCTGACCAGCCGAAATTATCGAAGTATTCATGCTCACCGTCTCCAGAAGACCATTGAGCTGTAGCGAGATATGATCTTGTAAACTCTTCAAGATAATTATCCATGACAATACTTTTTATTTACTCCATCCACTCTTATATTTCTTATTCTCTTCCCAGAACTTTTGTACGTTCTCTTTTATATCTTGTTCACTAGATCCTTCCCAGGTATCTCCATTCTTCTTTGCTTTCTTTCTCAAATCAAAATGGAATTTATCTGCACGAACTTGATAGGCTTGCTGCTCACTTTGTCCATCCATTTCAATGAAGACATAAGTTCCACTAACATAATTCTCTGTAGCGAAAGATAATCTCTTACCTTCTTTGGTAATGATCGTAGTTAAAAGTGCCATATATTAATTACTTTTTCTTTGGATAACAATAAGGACATTCATTATATACCGTAGGATCATATGATCTTCCACAGAAATAATGTACTATCCTTTTAACGTATTTTTTCATAGATAAAACTTTTAGTGGTCTTCGTCTTCGTTATCAGAATAATGGTTTTCTAACCAATCATATTCATTTTCAATCTCTTCTTCAACAACAGGTACTTCATCAGGATAATCCTCACTCATGACATTACCGGATATGATCATACTAATTTCTGTATATATCCAATTCTCAAAGTGAGAATCATAGTACATTGCAATACCTTGGAATATATCCAGGAGCTTATTTAGCTCCTTTACATCTTCATAATGGTTGTATCCATGGGTGTTACTGGTATCGGCTCCCATGTTTTGGAGCAACACCATCATTGTTTTATAGTCAGCACTATGCCAATGTTCCGCGATAGGTTCCACCACCTTACGGAACTTGCGTATTTGTTCCTTGATCTTTTTAAGTGTTTCGGGAGTCATGGTATTTATTTTTTCTCGTATAACAATTTGAATGTACTATCATCATAGAAATTGTAATAGGTATATATTTTATATCTCTTGTTTTTCCAGATACTTTCACATCTATTCTTAGCACCTCTAATAGTCTTTAATTCGAACAACATCCTGTTGGATGATCCCACAGGTTCTGTTCCATCTTCTCTTGGAACATAGGCATATAGTTTCATAACTAATTATTTCTTTAATGAATCAGCAGCTTTAACAAAGACATCCTCTCTTTTGAGAGGACAGGTATCAGGAGTATAGGTATACCCACTCTTGTATCCAAAGTTCACATATGGAAATCCTACACTACCATTATCCGGATGGTTACACATAGATCCTTCGTCCGAATCATGTTGAAAGAATGGACATTCAGTACATCCTCTTACGATAACTTCTGTCATAACCAATTATTTAATTGTTTTTTAAGTATTATGGATACTCGTCAGGACATCCATCATCAATATAACACATAGGACCTGAGTCAGATGTTTCCTTATCTTCATTAGCTTTCTTAATATTCTGTTCAATCTCTTTAATGAACAGCCCGTGTGGGTACATTGGTTCCGTTATCGTAGGGTCTCCGTGCAACTTTGGTAAAATGATATCATTATCTTTGATCCACTTTTTTGCACGACCTTTATTACGTCCAAACTTCTTAACAAGAACCTCCGTCTTATCATCTCTCTCCGAGATAGTAAACACCCAATATAACATACTGAAAATTATTAAAAATTATTGTCTTTTATCCATTCACTCCATTCTTTTTCCGGTGGCAATATACGTTCGTCCTGGATATGTGCTCTGATAAGTCCCTTTATATATCGGATGATAGGTTGGGCATGTGCTGATACGTATAACACGTTCTCAATATAGATGGGATCGTTGGCCCTCTTTTCTCCTTCGAACCATGCCGGGAAAGCTATCCTTAAACGTTTGCGATTGTCTAAGTCTGCTAATTTATATGCTTGTAAAATGGTGGTTTGAAACGATCCAAAATTAGTATATCCGTGTTCTTGTCTCATCCATTTTTGGAAGAGACTGTTATTTGGTTCCATGATTATAATTTATTAATTTTTAATTTACATCTCCATACTGCCGCACAATATTTTCCTCCAAAAGAGAAACGTTTATCTGTATCAAATATTTCTTCTGAGTCTTCCGGATTATATACTACTCTATCAGCATCCGGATAGTAAGTAAAAACATAATCATTATTGTAGAAATTATGCTGCAAGATAGTGCAAGGTGCATTTTCCAATGCACCATTTTGTCTTGTGTTAAATAATATAGGCATGACACAATAAATTTAATAAAAAATCCCTCTGCACTCTATTGTAAGATGGATTTCAAACCATCATGAACCACTTTATGCTTGAGTTAGCTGTGGCTGATCGAAAAGGTATCAACTCGTATATTCCTAATCTTCTCAACTCTATGAAGATTGAGTTATTACAATAGCCTATCCTTAGGAAGCTGATATGACCATCATATCTCATACATCTATGATTATAAAAACCATAGAGACTTAAAACCTGTTACCAGGGATTTGTATGATATCTTCTATCAGAAACTAGGATAGGTGTGCAGAGGGAAACCATTCAAAACCACGATGTTTCCAACACCGCTATTAAAAAACATATTACTACCAATAGAATAGTATAATCTTTTTCTTTGTGCTGCATGGTATTAGTATTAAAATATATGTAGTATACTATTTACATTAGGTATACTCCCTAGAATTATTCCAATGATAAATAATCCTAGCATAATCCATAAGTATATACCAAACTCTTTTGCAAGGTCTTCATCATCGTCAACGGGGCCTGAAAAGCCTGACATAATTATTTAATTTAAAATAAGCTCCTATACAGGGATAATCCCACTTATTGATCCGTCCATACTAGTCAAAGGCTATGATATAGTATTCTGTACTTTGTAGCTATCTATCCATATAGGATAACTCCACATTATTTCCATAGGCTTCATCTATCAATAAGGTGTATAGGAGCTTAAGATTTGGTAATGGAATGTCTCAGTCTGTAGGCTACCATTATACTACAGAATCTTAGCTCTTTAGAGGAGCTTAAGAAGTTAAGATATGATCTCTATGGATGTAGCATCAAGATTATGCTCTTTACCATCTTCGGTAAAAAAGATAGCAAATACAACGTCTGCAACCAATTGAAAAGTTATTTTATTGGTGAAATATTTCCAATCTTTATATTTAACAGTCATAGAAATGAGTTTAAAAGTTAATGATACTCCAATTATACAAGGTTCCACCTTGATATCCCATCTTATATTAGAAAAACATGGGCTTTTTGTGTATCTAACATTACTTACCTGTTGGATATAATCAGAGTATCAAAGAGTTTATCAATTTTTAATCCTACCTTTACCATACCCACCGGGACCATATCCCACATAATGTTTTTGTCCATAGCACGGACTCGTGCTTCCTTCCTGCCGTATAATACTGCACGAACTTAACAATAAACTTACAACAATGACAATGATAGATACTGATTTTAGCATATACTTTGTTATTAGAAATTATAATACAGTAGCTATAAAGCTATTATACAAATCAAACCCACTACGCACTGTTATCTCAATCTTACCATTTCCACCTACGGCAATAGCCAATGAATACATCTTTACCCATTTGGTAAACTGATTAAAAGCATTACCATACTCTGCATGTTCTAACGACAACTCGTCGATTAACTCATTAGTCGTTCTTTTATATAACTTAACCGATACTTTGTACATAGTTATTCTTTTTCAAGATCAACAACAAGCAATATTAAATTAGTTCCAACCATGGTACCAGCAATAAAGATTAATATCCCAGGAGCATTATACACTATAGCTATTATACCAATAATAATCCCTATGATAACCACAATTAAATATCGCATAACTAATTACTTTTAATGTTGATCAGGCCAAATATACGATCCATTATACCTACAGCAATCTACTTTCTCATTAGGAGGAAAACTCAACCTCACTTGTCTGCCTGTGATGTTCGCTAATATCCTGGCAAAACAAAATGCTTCCTGTCGTGGAAGCTGATGGTAGGTTGCCGGTGTTTGATCCCAAGGATCATCCGTTTGGACTTGAATAGCCGTTAGCTCCACCTTATCATCCTGGAAGGCACTATACGTGTGTATCATACTAGTTATTTTTAAGCTCGTTTACCATTGACATATTCCATCCAAGTAATACTTGCTCTCCAGGCATCATATGCACTATCCATACAATACCCATCTTCTTTCTCTGAACACTTCCCTAAGTTTACCTGTAGTTGTTGTTCTATGAGAGTCACATACCTAATCCATTCCCTTTCATTAGGGGATATATATGTCTCATCCTCCCAAACTTCCTGGTGTGTCATAGATAGTTATTTTAGTCTATTAAAAGAGATATAAGTCCTCCATCTCTTTTGTTCACATCAATCACTCCTTTCTTAACAAGACTCGCTAACACCCCTCTATTTTGTTTAGGATTGCCATCCAAGTCTCCAATGAAAATCTGATCCTGATAAGGAAGTAACTCCCGTATTCGATCAATGATCTTCTGTTCTTGTTCTGTAAAGGTAAAAGTAGACAGTGTCATCATAACTTATTTTTAGTCAATTTTAAGAGCTTTCCCATTGTAGGTATCAATCTTCCAAAAAGAAAAGAACCTGTCTGTAAACGCCTCTATTGTCCTCCTACGACGAAGCAATAACATCTGTTCCCTATAGGGATCAAAACTAATAGGCAAAGGCCATCTTTCAAAGTCCTGTTCCAAATGGTAGATGAATGCTCTTTTGGACATAAACGATTACTTTTTCTTTCTGTTAAAACCAATCCACGCATGATAGCTAAGCCAATCAAAATGAAAGGCAAAATCCTCGTCATTTATTATCAAGGTTAGACAAGGAAGTATCGCATACCTTCCCCGGTGTCTGTTGGTTCCTTTGTAGGCTATCTTTGACATAGCTATTTTTTCTTATAGGTAATAGTTAATACATGAACGGTTTCACCACGGAAATTAGCATAGACGGAATGTTTCGCTTCTATCCATTTAATGGTTGAATCTGACAAAAATATGTTTGCCTCTGATTCTAGCTTTGCTAGTGAAAACTCGTTAAAGATCTTTATTTGAATCATAGTAATTCCGTTTAGAATATATATGTATATATTAAAATGTCTGTTATTCAATTATCAATAAAAATTTATCGATTATCGATAAATCATATAAAGTCATATAACAATTTAGAAAACTTCCCAACAAGGGAAACCCGCTAGGGATTGCTTCCCTCTAGGGATGCGACCCTCGACCCATCCCATCTGTAAGCATTTACTTACACATTAAAAATATCCATATGATAATCAACAACTTACAATATTATGTCCTACATATAAACTTATTTATGGTCTATTTAACATAATACAAATTATAAGACAAATTCAATTTAAAAATGTGGAGGCGGAGGATTCGAACCTCTTTAGGGAGCTACCCTACTTTGCCAGTCTATGGTGATCAACCATTCTACCCCCATGTAAAAATAGACCCAAAGTAGAAACTTTAGGTCTTTGTTTGATGGCCTCTATAATACAAATAATTTCTCAAACAATCAAATAAAAAAAGCCCGGATGTAGAAACACCCAAGCTCAAACCTTAAACCGTAGTTTTATGAAACGAATATCTTACGCAGCTACATGCTTCGTCTGGGACTTGTAAATCTTCTTACCCTTATGGTTAGTACCTACTTCCCATTTGTCCACTACCATCTTCCTGTTAACGCCTCTACGTTTGGACCATACGCTTACAGTAGTAGTTTTCTTGTCTACCTTTTCAATTTTAGTACTCATGACTTTAATTTTATTTGGCTGATTGTAATTTCTTTTCTAATGCTTTCCTTTCCTCCAATAGAGCTTTACGTTCCTTTATATACTTCATTACCTCTTTAAGTTCTTCCAGGTTGAGATAATAAATTCCATCCTTCGCACATTGGATAGCTGTCTGATTCATGATTGTTTGAATTTAATTGAGTGCTTAGGGAACACTATGCATCCCATGCACGGCTATCACCCTTGTGAATCCGTTAGCACGTCCGACCCTTGCTGCTTTACGCAGCTTATAAAAAAACAAGGAATAAAACCCCTTGTTATGGTTTCATGTTCTGCATTTACTCTGTCAGTATTACTTTGATGGCGTTTAAATCAAATATGAGCCCTATACAAACGATAAATCTGGATGTATAAGGTAATAATACTAATTTTCTTTTGCAGCCCTTTATTAAAGATTATTCACAATCTTATCAGCGAAGGGGGACCCGCTTACATATGTTTTTCTAGTACCCTAGTTCGCCAAAACATATAAAACTTCATGGCTTATTGATCCTTTAGGTTCACGTAATTCGGAACTTACAGGCATCGGGAATCCTAAATCTAACCTCTATCACCCTTTCAGGTTCCTACTCTCCATACTCAAACTATCACTTTACTAAAATCCAAGTATCACAATAGTTATTTAATTTGTATTGATTTGGGAACTTTTCACTTACCAGAACAGTAAGCTATGCCGTTGAATAGTGTTATAAGCCTATTACAGGCTATTTAAGACCGTATTACTTTAAAGTGTCATAACCCATTACCTAGCGTTCAGAGTCTATCTATTGGTCTGTAATGAGCTTATGCAACAATCTGAGGGGCATAAGCCGTATTACTCTGTCTAATTAGCTGGCTGTCTTACTAGCTACTTTGAGGACTGACATACGTTAAAGCTATGTTAAAGAGCGGACCCTGTTAACATACTGTTAAAATCGCTTGCTGAAAAATGGGAGAGTCACCATTACCCGACTAGATCGGACCCCATACGCTTTATGGACAGCGAAGTTAAAAATATGTTAAAGAGCGGATACTGGAACCTGACCCCTTGGCCTGTAGTGGACCCCCCGTGAAAGTCCAACCTTCACACCCCTTTATTTGCAAGGGGTCAACGGGGGGTCACCTGCTAAACCTCCGAAACAATATCACCTTCGATACCGACGAGCATAGCACCTGCCTTGACTGCTTCGCCCTCAAAGGTATCCGCCTCCTTAGCAATCCTGGCAAGATCAGCAAGGTAGCTAATAGACTGCTTAATGGCAACGGTCTGGATAGATGCCACATTAGCAATAATGACCTTGCCGTCCAATGGGTTGCCATCCTTGTCCGCTACGTCCTTACGGCTAACCGTTACAAGGTTGGTCATGTTGGCACGTAACATCGATGACTCGCTCGAATAGACCTTGCCGTCTATGGCGATGGCGAAGAATATTTTGGACCCCAACTTCTTACCAGCACCTAGTATAGCCTTGTAACGTGCTCCAATGGCATTGGCCGCGAAGTGATTAAGCCGGGCTAACTTCTTACCAATGGGTAACTCATCCGCTACCGTATAAGTCAGTGTGTCAATCGTGCGCATTGCAATAGACGTGTGTGGTACACCCTGTTCGTCCTTACGCGTTTGCTTACGCTTTTCGTAGATTTTAATTGTTGCTTGCATACAATTATGTGTTTTTAATGTTAAAAATGTGTTAAACCGATACCAGGGATGAAGTAATAAAGTATTGTTAAAATTCACCCACTATACCCACTATGGGCATATTGGTTTCGGGTTAACAATACAAAAGTACAACCGGCCAGCTTACCCTCCAAATAAATTTGTTAGTATTTTGTTAAGACTTTGTTACAACTCTGTTAAAGTATTTACACCACTATTATTGTGAGGTCGATATGATAACGTATTGATTGTCAATCGAGACTGTGGTTTTTGTAGCTAGAGCAGGATACTAGCGGGGTCGGGGGGTCGGACCCTGGAAGGAAGTGTACCCCATTTTCACCTTAAACCTCAATATATACATATATATTCGTCTATCTCTAACCGTTATCTATACACGATCAGATATACTTCTTCCCTCATTTTATACCCTTCCGAGTGTAATTTTCCCGAATTACTCGAGACCCGGCCTTGTTTCTTTTCAAAAATACCTCCCCTACTATATGCAATTCAATATAAATTTGGAAATATTCAACAAATTATATGCATTTCCATACAAATTTTTTCATTGAAATATGCAATATAATACACTTTCTATTGCATTTTGCTATGTTTCCCTTATTTTTATATCAAAATATGCATTATATTGCACATCTTGTATCACTTTTACAGTACCTTTTATTCATTTTACAGTAAAAAGCCCGAGGTAGACACCCCAGGCTTGTCACTTTTTAACAATAAAAACACAACAACCCATTAATATTTTTCTCATTTATTCTTTATCATCGACTATATCTTTACGGATTTGCCAATAATAAGCAAGATCTATGGAGTTATCATCTCCTTCAAAGCCTATTAAACGGAAGTGTCTACAGACAAAATCATCTTGATAAGGCCATAGTTCGATGAATTCCTTGGCTTCTTGATAAGATATATTGTTAACAGGGCTCATATATCCCGGCATTTTCCAGTTGATTTTTGAATTGTTCAAGTAATTGTACAGCTTTAATCACTTCATTTAGCTGTGTTTCATCTGCCAGGATCCCTTCTACTTCCACATATCCACCATCGAATAGTGCATACCAGAAGTCTTCAGTACCTGTTTGACAGAAGTCTTTGGCATTTTCTTTAAATTTGAATGTCATTTTTGTTTATTTTTATACATGTAGGACAATAATGTTTAGATGAATTATAACCTCTCCAACCTTCTTCATACAATTTTATAGCGAATTGTACCTTATTTTCCATACCGGAAGTTTTCACTTTACCACAATCATTACAATAAATAACATATTTTGTATACAAGACATCGATAAGAATATCTATCATGTCAGATCGAGTTAACTGATGATCATTTTCTATCATAATCGATAGTTGTATTTATATTTTTGAAGGGATCTTTGTCCATAATCACGGCATGAATCTCATCTCCATCTTTATTTGTTACAGGCAGTAGGGTACTTTTATATATATCTAGGACATGTTCAGGACAGGATATATTATCTTCTGGAGTAAGAAGCTCCTTTATGCGATTGTATAATGTCGCAGAGGCTAATACTACATTGTGAGTATCTTGCTTACTTCTTATATCCAGGAAGATCCAATTCATGTGTTGATTGATTGTACCAGCGGATGAAGTCTACGACGGCCAGCCAGATAGTCTCAATAGGAGATTCTCCGTGTTTTACCATGTGAGGAACCTCAATTGTTTTGTAAGAATATGGAATGGAATCATTCTGACAATATGTGATACTCCCAAGAATACTCACTCTGGTTCTTCTATAATATGCATCCAATCCTATGTTTACATCTATTTTTGAAAACATCAAAAGCTCCTTTCTATCTTGTCGCCATATTCTGAGATTATTGATTCTTTCGAGGACTGGCATAATCCACGACCAATTTTTGTCGTATTCAAGTTCAGAAGGGTATTTACAAACTAGCGGAGACATGTAATGTGCATGATCCCATATTAAATCTCCATATCCCTCTTATATCCGCCCATGAACGCATCTATAATTTCGTTACCTTCAATTATTTCTTTCTGTTCCATCTTTTTTATTTTAAAAATGTTCCTTCTCTTATCCATTCATATACCGAATAGAACGGCATAAGAAAGCAACAAATAAATATCCACAGACTATCTTTAATATCATTTCTTTTATCGAATACGGTATAATCTTCGGATATAGGTCTTAACCAACATCCTAATGCAATAAAGGGACCCATGAACCCTCCTAATCCAAATATGAACATTCCAATTATACTTCCGAACACAAATACGATTGGAGATACCAATATTCTAATACTTTTTTTCATCGTCTTTTAAAATTGGTTTACAAACGTATAGAATTAATGCTAGTCCTACGATATAACAGAATATTAAAGTTCCCCATCCTGTTTGTCTGTAGTGTGGGATCACAACTCCATCCCTTGTCAAGGCTAGATTTTCTAAAGCTATTCCACCACACACGAAAAATATTACAGCCATTGATAAAAATATCGATTTCATTTATTTATATTTTAGCATCCACAGGTAAAAAAGCATCTTGGATCAGATGGTTTCTTTCCAGTGACTATCTCATAATGCTTCCAGAATTCTTCAAATTCAATATAATGATCTTTATAACTTTCAGAGTTATCATAGGTATATTCGCCTCCCCATCTACCATCATCTGTATTTATCCACTTGTTTGCTGCAGTCATAAGATCATCATAGTCCTGTCTTATTTTACCGGCAAATGTTTTTATCCATTCTATAGAATCCTGTGTGACTTCTTCCATTAAATCTTCATTCTTTAATTTCTTCTTAGAAGGCTTTTTTATTTGAGGTTCTGCATATGCTCTATCTTCGTTTTCTTTATCGAAATCAGGATGCTCCCATACATGTCGAAGGCTAGTAATAGTCCTTGGATATACAATAAGCCAGAATCTCTTATCTTCCCAAATAGGTTCTTTCAGAAAGGGATCCACGATCCCTACTTTCTTTACACCTGAATGAGCATATGCCTTGCCATCTTCTCCAAGACCTATGTCTTGTCCTGGAAAAAGCCTTTCTCCGGCTATTACAGGCTCTACTGCCAGGTGAATGGCATCTCTCCCTGGTTTATCATCGATAAGCGTTCCTAACGTCGCTAATGCATCTGTATGCACACTTCTTTTATATACACTCATTGTTTGTTATTTATATTTATCAAGTACTGCTTTCATTTCAGCATAGCTTCTTTTAGAACGGGCTTCGCTAAGATTTTTGTACATTTCTATAGCTGATTGCATTTGTTTATCTGTAATCTGAGAAAGAAATACAGCATCTTGTTCGTATCTAAATTGTTGGGCCAAACGTCCTATCTGTTCGACATACATTGTCTTTAATCGTGGTTTTACATCTTTTGTAACGCTATAAGTTATGAATATCAATGCTCCAACAATAAAAACGCCTGTTATTATAGCTATAAATTTTAACATAAATATTCTATTTATTAGTTATCATAATAGTATCTCCACCTTTTAAATTCCTTGGATCTTTTTGATATCCAGTAGCCTGGAAGTTTGTTTCTTTAGAAGGATAATTGATCACATGCATCCATGTCCATCCTATTGTCACCTGCTTGAAGATGAATACTTCATTTGGCCCTGGAGATATTCCACCGGGCATTTCTCGTACCACTTTATTACCTTTGTATAGTTTGCAGTAGTTATTTATACAAGTGAATGAATCAAAGTACAGTGTATCTTTATGCTTACCAATCTCTCCGGCATTTATCTGTAAAGTATCATTCAGTACTTTCTGAATACTATCGTCTATTGGTATAGAATTCTCTTTACTAATATGCGATAAATGATTTAGGACTATGACAAATACTGTTGTTAAAAACAACATAGTACCTATCAAAATAAGCCCATTTTTCATGGTAAATTCTTTTTTATCTGTCATACAAATGATTTTTTAAATAAATCCCTGGTGTAGACACGCCTGGCAAAAAGCAAGACGCATAGTAATTAGATGAGCGTTTTTAAAATTTCTTTAGCCTTATAAAATCTCTCTGTTAACAGTGAATAGGTATCTATTCTACCTTCAATCATATGAAGAATTCCTCCCGGTCGTAATTCTCTCTCTTCACCATTATCATATTTATCATTCAGATAATTATCTGTAGACATTTTTAAAATAAGTGTCTCCAATTCATCCAAAATTGCTGCAAATTTGATATTTTTATCTTCGATTTTATCGGATATGTTATTCAATGAATATTCTGTAGATGAAGATTTTACATCAACGAAGGAATCTATGACTCTTGAACGGTTAGCTTTTTCATAAATTGGACCTGCTGTTGTTACCATTATATTTAATTTTTAAAGTTAATAAATGGTGTACTTGTACCTTGTACCTGTGGAAGCTTACCGTCCCATTTCTCTGCTTTTACAAGCTCGATATATTGAGGCGAAGCCGTCAGACTCTGTGTCTTTACCTTAATTACTTCAGCGTCTGCCAGAGCATTGATCACCTTAGAGGCACTATCTCCTCGAGCTACTGCTACAAGTTTATTGGCTTCTGCAATAGATTGTTGCAGTTGCATTTTGCTGGTTTCAGCATCTTGTTTAGCCTTTATCTTGGCATTGATGGCATCAGCAAGATTCTTATCAGTTGGAATAGGCTGCTTAGTAATATTGAAGTTATCCACGAGGAATCCTTCTTTCGCAAGACGTTCCGTAAGCATATCTGCTACAGTGTGTTCATAGTATGGAAGGTTATTTAAGATACTATCTACCGTCATGGTGCCAGAAAGATCCTGCATAGTACCTCTTACCACATTTCTAAGATAAGTGCTCGTAATAGAGCTTAAATCACTTGTACGGTACTTCAAATAGATCTTCGAAGCTTTGTTTGGATTAACTCGATAGTTGAATCCTACATCCATCTTGAATCCGGCTCCGCCTTGGCAGGATACAGTAATCTCCTGGTTCGAAGGAGAACCTTCTTCAGTTGAAGCTGTCCATACAACATGTTGTTGAGTAGTTGGTATCGTTACGATGTAGGTAAAGCCTGGCATCGTAAATTGCCATCCTGTAACCAGAGGAAGGCTATCTATTCCACGATAATCTCCAGAGTTACTAATCTTGAATCCTACTTCTGTAGGATTGATTCTGTTACATCCTTTTGCCAGGAGAATGGTCATAGTTAGTGTTACTACACCTGCTATAACCCAATTTCTAATTGTCGCTGTCGATGTTGTTTGTGTCATTGTTTTTGCTTTTTGTGATAAAAAAATATTTAAGACCTATGAAACAAAATAGCCCAATTGCTACTATTACTCCCAATCCACCTATATTATCTAGTATAGACGGTTGACTAAGACCAATAAATCCTAGACATATACCACCAAATAATAGTAATATAACACAAAATACAAATAGAACTGTTATTATCAATTTCATATATTAATTATTTTGATCCTGATACAGGTTGTTTAGGTTCTTCTACCTTCGAAGCTGTCGCATCTAGCGTGGTAACAGTAGGAATCGTTGTTGGTTTAGATGTACCTTCTGTAACTAATCTTTTTGTAAGTTCACTACGTTCTACAGTGAGATCTGCTACTTTCTTTTCAAGTTCTGCAATTTTTTCAAGATCACCAGTTGCTTGATCTTCCAAATCACGTATCTTATCATTTAATTTACGCGTCTCTGTATCATCTATTCCAAATTGATCTCCATATTCCGCTAAAGCTAATACCGCAGAATGTTCTCCGAGATGTGTGTTGTTTCTTTCTAAATACGATTTGAGGAAGTCCCTCGCTTTTGTGATGTTGTCTGACATTTTATTTTTGTTTTTAATTTATAATAATTGGATCATCTACCAAAGGTAGTTGTGGTTGTAATTTCTGATTGAAGGTCAATTGAGATAGCCACAATTTTCCTCCGAACAAAACCTTAAGTCTTTCCTTCAAAGAAAGTTTCCAACAAGATGTTACTCTACCATCCGCCTCCCATAAAACGGGAAGAGGTTGATATTGTGGTTGATCTTTAGCTAATATTTTATTGAATCCTTTAAACTCTATCGGTTTCATGCTTACTTTTTCTTTTGATTATGTGTAGAATCTTTCTTTATATTAGACGAATCTACTTTAAGAGGATTTAATTGACTTTTAGCTTGATAACTTATACTTTCGATTAGATCAGCTGCTTCTTTGTAAGGTTTATCTGCAAGAGCATTTAAAACATATTGTGCCTGATCTACTGTCATTTTAATGACTACTATTTTTGAATCTTCATTTTTATTCGATAATGCTTTATAAGAGAAAAATCCGATAGAGCCTAGTGCAACCGCTCCGATTAAAATTACCTTGTTTTTTGTTTTCATAATATTTGAATTTTAGTTAAATCTACATTTATTCTTTTTCGTTGAACTTTCGTTGCATATCTGACACAGTTAGCAGTTCCTCCATCTGTACCATCCCACACTTGTACCAATATTTCACATCTATCTACCATCCATTCATTTCTTTTTTGCATCTTCCATGGAGCATATCCTGGATCACAAATATACTGTTTTTCTATACACAATGGATGATCTAATATATTTTTATATAACTCTTTCTGATGATCTTTCCATTTATGTTCTTGACCTTTGAAAGGAATAGCTGCGATGAATGGAATGTTATTCATAATAGCAGATAATACCCACAACGTATCTACTCCGATTGCCATTCCGGTTATGATATACTTCGGTTTATATTCTGTTAATATACCACTGAATCTATCAAGAATATAATTTGAATATGGACCTTCATAATCATACTCTTTTCCTAACTTATCCGGCCTATGACCGGTGGCTGCCATAATAATACCACCTTCTAGTTCCTCTTTAAACACATCTGGAAGCCATACATTGCTTGGAGCGTATTTAAATAGTGGAGCTATTTCTCTTGGTTTATATCCAGCGTTTCCACATCCTATTGGAGATAAAATAAAATCCCAATTCGGATGAAATTTTGCGAACTCAATAAATTCAAGAACTTCTTTTGCTATATCCAGTAGAAGTATACTTCTCAAACCCTTACTCAGATCTTTTGTGACTATTGCATATGAATCTCCCTGTAATCCTCTAGCCTGTCCATATATCGCTCCGTATTTATTCCTGGCTTCTAGAGCCGCTCCTTTACCATGTCTACCTTCCGTATTGGATCCGAATACGAATATTCTTCTACGCATTATTCATCACTTTCTTTACGGCTGCACCTAGTATATGTATCTTCCTACTAACTGGATTTATAATCGTTTCATTTTTCGACCACTGATTACAATTTGCCATATATGGTGATCGATGAAGCCGATATGGTAATCCTAATCCCTGACGTATAGCCATCATTACAGATTGATTTCCTGTAAATGTATCTGCTTTATATATAATCTGAGCCGCTTCCAAAAAATCTGTAGATTTGCGCAAATGTACATGTCCATATTTTTTTATAAAATCAACATATTCATTTTGTAAACCCATAAAGTATACATACTCACCAAAATATTTCCTAAGATAATTTACTTCTTTTTTCCAATTAAAACTTTTATCCAAATATCTAGGAGTTTTACTTATGACAGCGAATCCCCAATCAGCATCATTGCATGGTATTTCCAACCATCCTCCCTGGCTCCAATCGTATCTTGGTAATCGAAATGATTCCAAATGTGCATCTACTAAATGTATTTTGTCTACTTCCGGATGCATTCTGAATATATTCAGATCTACGAAGCCAACAGGTAATTCTGTTTCAGAAATATGTAATACATTTTCAATGTATGATTGTTTTAATAGGAGAGGCTTCATAGCGTGGTATAAATTCATTTTTAGACCCGAGACGAACACACCTCCGCCGAAAGCTTTCACGGTTGGCAAGGAATATATAATATCACCACACAAACCATTATGATAAAAAACGTTCATTTGGATTAAATTACTTAATTTCTTTTTACCTCTATATGAGATATTTTTAAAAGTTCTTTATGATCAATATGTGGATTAAAAACTGTTATATCGTTTATTTTAAAACCCTCCATCACCTCATGTTCAACCGCTGCTTTAAAAGCCGCGAAGCATGTCTTTACTATCTCATCTTCTGTCATGTAATCCGAAAGATAGTATTTACGACCATGCCAGTTATACTGGAATACTCCTGTTCTAGAACAGAACCCATCATAACTCATCTGAATGAATATTCTTCCATTCCCCAGATCTTTATTGTCACGCTCCACTCTTATCCGGAATGTAGTAGAAAGCAACTGACATTTTATTTTATCAGTTATGAGTTTAATTTGTTCCAGTGTCATGTTCCAAAAATATTACTTAGTAATGTTGGTTTATAACATGGTTTTCCATCTATGGTAGGTATTATTCTATCATCTTCCGGTCTTCTTAACTTTATGTAGAAATTCAACCAAAAAAACATTATACCTCCTTTAGAATCATAGAATGATCGCTGAAATCTGAAATCAATTGTAGGATACCATTGAAAGGGAACTACTCTTCCTATATGAAAACATTATTTACTCTTTTTCATTTTATCGATGTAATTCTGAAGTGAATACTATCCATACATGGCCCGTCGCCCTCAACATCACAAACATAATACGACATATAAGTTATTAATTTGATGTAGATTGACGATTTCCCTTCTGATTATCTATTTCTATACAACATTTTGCATACAAATCGGGATTCTTCCTGTATAGTCTTGTATCTTTACAATATAAGTTCTTTCCTTGAGATCTTTGACAGTTGCTACCCTTGGTTCTTCCAGCTGTAGAAGACGGTCTTAATTTCTTTGACTTAGGCATTGTTATAATTTTTGTTTGTAATAATAGTACATTTCACCGGTGCCTTCGTAATTGTCTATTGCATACAAATATTCTGCACCTAATTTTTCTGTTATATTCCAACTGGATCCTTGCCTGGCATGTCCGTATACCTCTTTATGACCTAAATTTCTGAGATGATTATACAACATTTGTTTTAATAGAGTTCCATATCCCTTACCTTGATATTTCTTCTTTACTGATGTACTCCATATATAGGGAGCCAATGGCCAATCTTTTTCTTCTATTTCATCCAGTGGATCAACTGGAGCAATATTCCATAATATTTCTGCAATTGGTTCATCATTAATTATCATCCAAACGGCTCTGCCTTTTTCTTTATTAAAGAAGATATTTCTATCTTTTTTAGTCCATCGTAATTCTTTTGGATGAAGCCTTTCAAAAACAAATGTATCTTCGTCCCATTTTGTAATTTTGCTCAATACATCCCAACTATAATCAAATTCTATTAAATGAATACTAAAGTTCATTTCTTATTATTTTTCTTTATTCGAAGCGGAGTAGTTTTTACGATGTCTTTCTTCACTACTTCTTTTTCGGCATCACGAATTACTTTCCAGGTACTCTTCGGTACAAATTGATATCCGCCATTTTTAACTAAATGATCGGCTGTTTCGTTGTCGGTTCTCTTGACTATTGTTCCTTTCTGAATTGTTTTCATGTATTTTTATTTTATTCCAAGTAATTCAAGTTCTGATGGAGTAAGTTTTCTTTTGATTGATTCTATTTGTTCTCGTATCACTCCTTCTATATCATCGGCAAAATAATTTGCAACACATTTAATTTCGTACAATTTAGAACCATCTGTAAAAAGTTCTTCACGTTCAAATCCTCCCTGATGTTTCTTCCCTTCTATTTCGGCAGAAGCAGAACTACGATAATAACCCATTATCGTGTGAACATATCCATCGGATGAATATGCTTTATATGCAACAACTTTTTTGAGAGTAATTTCTTTCAATAAGGAATCCATATTATGATATTTGTTTTATTTGCTCTTGTAACATCATTACAGTCTTTTGTAGCTGATAATTCTCAAATTCCGTTCTTTTGTACTTGTGATAGAATTTATCCAATAAAAGAGGTTTAATTGATTCCAGGATGTTTCCTCGATGAAGGAACGGAGCATTCTTCGTAACCTCAGCTACCATCCCTTCTTTCGTAATATCCACTTCTATGAGACCCGCATATTCCGGTACGAAGATGGTTGGAATAATACCACGGGGACAGGCATAAAAGAATTTATTAGGCATTTTTTCAGGATAGGATTTATTTTCCAGTAGTACATGCTTTTCTTTTTTGTGAGAGTCTTTTTTGAAGTCATCGAGCGATACTTTGATCTCCACTTCATATACGTAATCAGATTCATTTACTGACAAATAATCACTTTCCCAATCAAATATATATGAATTATATATCACATATTTGTGATCTGGAAATCTCTTATTTAGAGATTGCTGGATGTCATTTGCTTCAACCTTGCCTGCGAGATCTTTTAGGTTTAACATAAAATAATTACTGCAAAGATATATACTTTATCTTAAATTACCAAATATATTTCGTATCTTTGCTAAGATAAATTCAGTACCTATGCTTAAAAGACTAAGCCTGGAAGAGGCTGCAAAGTATCATAAACTTGATTTATGGGATACTAAAAGAGCTATTTCTTTTACACTCACACCTGGAGATGACGGATTTGATACCGTCGAATATTATGGTGAATCTCTCCGAGATATTGTAGGATCTAATAAAAGACCTGAATGGATTTATGTTCTGACTAATAAACATATTCCTGGTATATTGAAGATAGGATTCACTACTACTTCTATTCATCAAAGAGTTACTGAGATCAATGCTGCTACAGGTGTGATAACGCCTTGGTTTCCTGTATTTGGATACAAATGCTGCAATGGATATATGTTAGAACAAGAGATCCATAGATACCTGGAAGGTATCGGATCAAGAATAAATGAGGCTCGAGAGGGATTTAAATTAGACATTGATACTGCGATAGATATAATAGAAACTATAGGTTCAAAATATAAATTTGAAAATTTATGAAAATAAATTTGGTTTGTATATATATTTTCCGTATCTTTGCAGAGTCTCACGGGGCAAAAAGGACCGGGGACCGGTCATAGCCACTGGACCTAACTAATAAAGTACATTACTTATATATACTTATAATATATTAATACTAAATAGATTATGTTATAATAACTATAAAGTAATATATTTTATTAATAATATTTAAATAAATTTAATACTCTATGAAATACAAGAAAAATGTAAGTTATCTATTAGATAATCTTAGAGCTAGTATTACTAATACAAAGTATCACGTAACGTCTGGAGGTTCCTTCGATGACATTCTTTCCTCTTTCTCAAAATGTTATGAGATCCTGGAGAAAGCCCAGGATCTTGTCGATCTGGAACCGGAATCTTTCAAAAACGATCAAATCATTTAATTCATGTTATCAGCCGAACAAATTACTCATAATTGGGAAAAATTTTTAGAACTTATAAAAACAGGTATATCTGGTGAAAGAGGAGAAAAACTTCTATCATTTTATGATCAATATGCTGATCGTATTGCACTGATGCCTGCATCTGGAAAGACATCATATCATAATGCATTTGCAGGTGGTTATGTAGATCATGTTCTTCGTGTAATTCTCCTTTCTATGAAAATTTCTAAGTTATGGAAAGAATCTGGAGCTATTCAAGACTTTACCGATGAAGAACTTATTTTCGTCGCGTTAAATCATGATCTTGGTAAATTTGGTACTCTTGAACATGAAGAATATCTTCAAGAGAATGAAGATTATTGGATAAAAAAAGGTCAAGTTTATAAGCATAATCCTGATATAGATTTCATGAAGACTTCTGAAAGATCTCTATTTCTATTGCAGCAATTAGGTATATCTCTTACTCAAAATGAATATTTAGGTATAAAACTTCATGATGGTCTTTACGAAGAAGGAAATAAAGGCTATTATATAGCTTATAGTGAAGAATATAGACTTCGCAGTAATCTTCCTTATATCATTCACCAAGCTGATTTATTGGCTACCAGGATTGAACATGATACAATTGCAAAACCTGCAGCAAAAGTCATTTCGGGAAAAAATACGGTATCCAGTAGAGAAAAAATGATGGGTAAACCTTCTACGAAAATAGAAAATACATTGCCTCCTCCTTCACCTAATCCGGTAAAATCTTCTAATAAAAAATATTCATCACTACTAAGTTCCATATGACAACTATAGAAATTATTCTTTCGATAGCAACGGTTTTAGCTTTTATTGTGGCAGGATTATTTTATCATAAAAATTCTGTTATTGAAGTCAAACATGAATTCCAGTTAAAAGAACTGGAAGTATTATTCAATAATCAAATTTCGAATGCTCAGAATATCGTTAAAGAATATGAATCTTATATCGAAGCTTATCAAAAGTATTTCATCCAATTAAATGAAATTATTCATATTTCAGATATTCGATTAAAACAGATAGATTCTAAAGGATCTTTCAAATCTGATGATGAAGTAGGATTCTTCTTTAAAAATCTACAAGAGATTCAAAATACGTTAAATGAATTTGATTTCACTGCATCTATCATAAAATCACAAGCTGCTAATAAGGATACTATAATAGGACCAGATGGCAAGCCTATTCCAAAGGAGAATTATATTCCTTACGAAAAAGTTCAAGAGCTTTTAAATACAAAATAAAAATTATAAAATAAAGGTTATGTTCCACAAGATTAATTTAATCCAATTCCCGATGATTTATGCCAAGGCCAAAGAAGGAAAAACCTGCATTAGATTTAAACATTTATACGAAGTCTGGAAAACTACGTAAGAGAAAAAGAAAACAATCTAGAAATTATTTTACCCAGGAGACAGAAGATGCTATCGTAGCTTTTCTGAAAGAAACTGATCAAAGAAGACGTAATGAAATATACAACGAAAGTATAAATTTCAGCTTCTATAAGCTTGTTGAAAATATAATTCACACCTTCAAGTTCTACTATACAGAAGTAGATAATGTTAATCAGCTAATTACGGAAGTAACTTCATTTCTATTACAAAAGCTCCATCTTTATGATAGTTCTAAAGGTAGAGCTTATTCTTATTTTGGAACTATTGCCAAAAGATGGCTTATAGTATACAACGAACAAAATTATCAACGGCAAAAGCTTCATACTGATCTGTCTGAGGTTGATGATGATAAAACTGTATATACCAATATTATAAACGAAGGTTCTGAACAAGAATTATTGGAATTTCTTGATAAATATATTTTATATGTTGAGACAAATATATCAAAACTTTTTGATAAGGAACTGGATATAAAAATATGCAAATCTTTAATAGAACTATTTAAACGTAGAGAAAATCTCGAAGTTATTAATAAACAGGCTTCTTATCTTTATCTCAAAGAGATGTCTGGTGCTACAGCCCCACAAATTACTAAGGTTATCAAGGAATTAAAAGAGCTCCGTAGAAAATTAATGAACGAATATTATTTGACAGGAGATATTTATATATAAATAAATGTCTTATGGCAGAATTCGATCAAATTGTTGTTTTTGATAAAAAAACGATGTCTTCCCTATTTAAGGAGGTATATGATACAACTAAGAAGAAAGATAAAGATATTACTTCCTTAATCGATCAACTTAAGGAACTTATCAAAAATATAGGTGATGCCTTGCAACTTGTGCCACTTATTTCTTCCTATCTGGATATCAGCGTCAAAAACAATGAGCATATCATTAAGATGCTTCAAATTGTACAAAAAGCTGCACAGAGATCAGCTGCTGCTGAAGGTGATGATAAGGAAATGACAAAAGAGGAACGTGATGCAATGGTAGCTAGTTTAAATGAATTTTATAAAGAAGTAAAAAATCCAACTGCTAAAGCATAATGCCCAGGGAAACTTATATTGCAGATGGGTCTAAAGCACTTCTTAATCCTGTAAAACACTCCACAAGTGATTTTAAGGCTAATAATTCGTTTATTTATGGAAGAGTAGTTAATATATCGTTGTCTGTCGATCATCCTCTATATGTCAAATATAAGGCTCTGGAACTAATTGAATTTGAACCTGTACAGGATAGAAGTAATGTTGATAAAAGTGGAGATATTCAAAAAACTTATTTGATAGCATATAAATCAAGTCCTTCTGTAAGGACACCGTTAATTAACGAGATTGTTCCGTTGATAGTAGCTCCTAAATATTCTGTTCAGCAATTGAGTTCTCAATATTCTGAAACATTTTATTATTTTGATCCAATTAGTTTATATGCTGCCATAGAGCATAATGCGGCCCCGGATGAGAATACGATTAATAATTTAAATAATCCAAACAGTTCTCAAAATAAGTTATCATCTTATCAAAATTCTTCAAATGGTATATTACCGATATCAAATACTATATCATCAAATGATACTATAAAATTAGGACATTATTTTACAGAGAAAGGAATAAAGTCTCTTTTACCTCTGGAAGGAGATCATAAGATAGAAGGTAGATTTGGTAATTCTATTCGTTTAGGTGGAACTCCATCAAATGATATTTCTAAAAATTTATCATGGAAGGGATCATCTGTCGGTTCACCTTCTATTATTGTTAGAAATAATCCTAATAATAACATAAAAGCTGATTCTATTTTTGAAGACATAAATAAAGATGGTTCTTCATTTTATATATTAAGTGACCAAACTATTACATTAGAATTAGCATCAAATAATTTTGATTCATATCATCAAAATAATGATAATTCTTCCGTTAAACAGCAAATTGTTCAACAGAAAAAAACTTCACAGTCTGTAACTCAATCAGCGTTACATGCAGATAATATAATTCCTTCTGAATCGCTAATATTACCTGTTTCTCAAAGTAGCCTTCAAGGTTCTTCTATTACGACATCTAATGATCTAGGATCTATACCTGATAATGAAGACGATTTAAATTTTGTACAAATAGGAGAAGATATTCCTATTCCTTTGACACAGGGAGTTATTTTAAATAAATTCAATACCAAATACGTATTCATTACATCTGTTAATAATAGCTCAAACACAAACGTTATTGCAAAAGCTCCGGTGGTAAAAACAAGTTTTGTAAATGCTATAAATTCTTTTGCTGGACAGGTTTCAAATGTTCCAACAATATCAAAAAATGGTAAAGCGTTATTGGATCTTTTGGCTTTAACGGAAGGTACTATAGGTCAAGGAAAATTCAATGGTTATGATCTTATCGTCGGTGGTAATTTAATTCCGGGTTATGATAGTGCTATAGCAAATCCACCACATCCAAATATAAAAATATATATCCCTGAATATAAAGTTTTTTCATCAGCTGCTGGAAGGTATCAATTTATTATAAATACATGGAATCTTATTATGGGAAATGGAGCTACTATGAATAAATTTAATCAAGATTATGCAGGATGGAAGAATATATTAAATAGTGCTAATGTTCCATCAGTTTTAATTACAAAAATCGATACCGATTTTAATTCATTTAAACAGGTGATAAATATGATGGCTTCCCAATGGGCTTCTCTTCCAATATTAAATGATCCAAAAGGTCTTTATGGCCAATCTGGAAGGTTTACTTTCGAAACATTGTATACCTATTATAAACAGATTTTATCCAAATATCAATGAGCTTTATACCGATTAGATCATATAATAAAAATCAAGTTATAGTTACTTCGGATCGGTTAATCTTTAATGCCAAGGAAGATAATGTATTTATAACTGCAAAAAAAGATTTGGCAATATCCGTAAAAGGAGAAGTTCATATTAACACTGATTCTTCTTTTTTACTAAATTCTCCTATAATACAGTTAGGGATAAAGAATCTTCAACCGGTTCCAAAAGGAAATGAATTAAAAAATATGCAAGAACAATTGTTAAATGCTTTGCAAAATTTAGCTACAGATCTGTCCTCCGCTATAGGAGTAGGTGTCGGGACGGTTAGTCAACCAAGTATAAATGCAGCAGGAACGAAACTTCTGGGTGAAATATCCAATATTAGATCTTTATTAGATAAAATAAATTCAAAAATAACTTTTACTTCATAATGTCTTTAGAGAAAGCTTCCATATCAATACAAAATGTTCAGAGTATTAGCAATACTATAAATGCAAATAAAAATAGTATATCTTCTTTATCTGAACCGGTGTCATTCTCTAATAACTTATCAAGTACTGTTTCGTCTGCTGTTGGAGATCCAATAGCATCCGTTTTAAATAAAACATTAGCTAAAATATCCAATACAACCGTACTTACTGAAAAGAAGATAAATGATTTAGTAAATCAAATAGAATCTTCTTCGGACAATACAACTACGGTTCAAATAGTAAATAACAATATAGTTATCACTGTTAATGAAGCTGATGGGAAGAAAGCAGAAGTAAAAAAAGCAAAGATAGAAGGGCAGATTTCTTCTATTAAAAATACTTTAAATATACTTCAATCTACGATAGGTACTCTTCAAGCTATAACAAATACGGTTAATATTTTACAAGGATTGTTAACTGCCCAGGAAGCAATACTCACAATTAATCCAATTACGAAGGCTACATATAGCGTTCTAAAAAAAGGGGTTAAGATAATTTTTATGAGAGATATGTTGAATACTTATTCAAAAATAATTTCTAATCAATTATCTCAAAGCGAAACGCAATTCAACCAAATGTTATCTAGATTTATGAATTTACAAGTATCTATCAATATCCATGATAATGCTTTTCGAGGAAATAATATAACTTCTGATCAGGCATTGTCGAATATATCTCAAAATTTATTAAATCAAAATAGCGATACAAATGTTGATAATCAATCTAATATATATACAGGGAGCAATGGTAAGGTTTATATTCTAATTGTAGATCAATATGGATCTAAACAATTGATAGGTAAGGCAATAGATAAGATATCTGGCATATTAGCTGTACAAACAGCTCCAAGTTATATTAAAACTCCTGATCAATTAATGGATGAATTAAAATCTATTCTTAATAGTTAACAATTTTTTATTTACAATATTTATATATACTATGAATAATAATGAATTAGTCTTATTTAAAGAAATGATTAAAGAAACATTTCGTAATGTTTTGAAGGAAGAACTTCCAAAACTTATAAAAGAGGAGTTGGAATCAATGAAAAAAAGTTCTTCTAAAGATCTGAAAGAAGTAAAACTTCTTATAGCTCATCAGATTAAAAAGTCTAAAAGTTCTTCTGCAGAGAAAGAACCTTTGACAGAAACAACCAAGTCACGTCTGGGAGAAGTATTTAGTAGATCTAATAAAATACCTCCAAGGACAGCATTAGCAGCTCATGTTGCGAATACAATTCCAGCAGGCGCTCCATCAGTTGTTAAAGATATATTGGTTGAAACGGCCAATCAAATGAATGTAAATGATATGCAAGATCTTGGCATTGGCGAAGAAGATCCGGAATGGAGTGAATCGGAAGACAATTCGTATATAGAAGCAGAAGATGATTATACTCCACCAAATATGCCAGATTTTCCTATGACTATGACACGTAAATGAGAAGATTAAGAGAACAGATACGAATAAACCCTATAGATACCAAGCCAAATGTTGCTGTAGGTATAGCTATTCCATTTAACGGAACACCTGTTTTCCGTTCTACTTATACTACAAAGGATCAAATTAAAAGCAATCTTATAAATTGGTTTCTCACTAATAAAGGTGAACGAATAATGAATCCGAATTTCGGTGGTGATTTACGTTCATTTTTATTCGAACAGGTTCCAGAATTCGATCAACTTAACATATACATAACTGAACAGTTAAATGTATATTTTCCACAAATAACAATTATAGATTTGGAAGTTAATGTTGAACCGGATAATCAAATTATTGATATAGAATTAAGTTATAGTATAAACAACGAACAAGATGATGTTCACATACAATTTGCACCATAATGGTTAATCAGCAGAGAGATATAAAATATTTGAATAGAAATTTTGATGACTTTAAACAAGCTCTTCAAGATTATGCCAGGACATATTTTCCAAATACATTTAATGATTTTACGGATAATGATCCAGCTACTATGTTTATGGAAATGGCTGCTTTTGTTGGTGATATTTTATCTTTTTACCAAGATAATAATTTCCAAGAAGGATTTATCCAATATGCTCAACAAAAGGAGAATCTTCTTGCATTGGCATATCAATTTGGTTATACTCCTAAAGTAACAGCCACATCAACTGTAAAATTGGACGTATATCAAATCATACCTGCATTAACTGGATTAGCGGAGCCTGATTTTAATTATGCATTAATAATAGACAAAGGTGCTACTATACAGTCTGTTTCTAATCCATCTATAAGTTTTGTGACAGATTCAATTGTCAATTTTTCTTTTTCTTCATCTTATGATCCTACTACTATTAATGTGTATCAGATAGATCCAAACACAAATCTACCTGAGTATTATATAATGAAGAAAACAGTAAATGCTATAGCTGGAACATTGAAAAACATTTCATTCGATTTTGGATCTCCTATTAAATACTCTATAGTAAAAATAAATGACAATAATATTATACAAATTTTAAATGTAACTGATAGTGATGGTAATACGTGGTATGAAGTTCCTTATTTAGCTCAAGCTACTATATTTAATGCTGTTCCAAACACACAATTAAATGATCCTAACTTTTCACAATTTAGTGATACGGTTCCTTTCATGTTGGATCTTAAAAAAGTTCCAAGAAGATTCGTTACTAGATTTAGAGAAGATAGTACTCTGGAAATAGAATTTGGACCTGGTACATTATCGATACCAGATGAAGAAATAATTCCAAATCCTGATAATGTTGGTATGGGTATTATTAATGGATTATCTAAAATGAATTTAGCTTTTGATCCAAGTAATTTTCTTTATACCAAAGATTATGGACTTGCTCCTGCAAATACTACTCTAACATTTAATTATATGGTGGGTGGTGGAGTCGTATCAAATGTTCCAGCAAATGATATTACTAGTATAACTAGTATAAATGTAAATCCAACAACTTTTGATACAACCATATTGAATCAAAATTTACTTGATGTAATAAAGCAATCAGTAGCTTTTAATAATCCATCAGGATCACAAGGAGGTGGAGATGGTGATTCAGTACAAGATTTAAGAAATAACTCTCAAGCAGCGTTCGCAACACAATTGAGATGCGTCACTGCAGAAGATTATGTTGTTCGAGCTTTAAGCCTTTCTCCTCAATTTGGAACATTAGCGAAAGTGTATGTAGTTCAAGATCAAATATTAAATAGTCAAGTTAATACAAGTGATTTTATTAACAATAATCCTCTAGCATTAAGTATGTATGTTCTTGGATATGATAATAATGGTAAGATAGTACAGACTAATATGGCTTTGAAAGAGAATTTAAAAAGATATATCACTCCATTCAGAATGAAAACCGATGCTATTACTATAAAAAATGCATTTTATATAAATTTGAAACTTCTGTTTGATATAGTAATATTACCAGGATTTAATCCAAAAGAAGTATTAACACTTGCGGTTGGTTCTGTAGAAGATTATTTTAATATAAAATCGTGGCAAATAAATCAACCCATTATAATATCTGATCTATATGTATTATTATCTCAAGTTAAAGGTGTTGAAACGGTAAAAAATATATCATTTCAGAATATTGTTGATGATACCGGAATAAATTATTCTCCTTACTCATACGATATTACAGGAGCTACAAAAAATGGTGTTATATATCCATCCAGAGATCCTATGATATTCGAAATTAGATATCCTGATAAGGATATATACGGAAGAGTTGTTACTTTATAAAAAATTATTTATGGCAAAATTTGAATTATTCTACCCTATTCTCGAACAAAACGAAGGGGGATATGCAGATAAGGAAGGAGATTCTGGTGGTGAAACTTGGAAAGGTATATCTAGAAATAATTATCCTAATTGGTCTGGATGGTATTTCATTGATCAAATAAAAGCATTACCTGAATGTCCCAAAAAAGAAGATTATTCAGACGATAAAGATGGTAGGAATAAATTTTATTTATACTTATGTAAATTCATGAATACACATCTTCGTTCTATTCCTGAATTAGAGACTAAAGTATTTAATTTTTATAAATCTTCTCAATGGGATCCTTTAAAGTGTGATTATATTAAAAATCAAACAATCGCAGAATATCTTGCCGATTGGGGAATAAATGCAGGACTTTCAGTTCCAGCAAAACATGTTCAAAAGATATTAAAATTAAATCCTGATGGTAAAGTAGGACCAGCAACATTAGCTGCTATCAATGGAAGCGACCAATTAAGTCTATTTACATCTTTAAAAACAGATAGAATAAATTTTTATATATCATTAGCAGAATCCAAACCTATTTTAAAACAATTTTTAGATACATGGTTAGAAAGAGCAGATTCATTTAAATTTCAAGAATAATGGCCATATATAAAATATTTCCTGAGAAAGATGCTACGATATTTTCAGATAATCCTTATAAAAATTCTGGTATTTCTGAAATATTGGATTTATCAAACGGTATATCCGATTTTTATATTGATACTCCAGCTGCTAATAGGATTGTAATAAAATTTTCAGATGATGATATAAATGAAGTTGTATCTAATTATATAGGAAATATTCCTTTTTCGGCAAGTTTAAAAATGTATTTATCGGATGCATCTACAATTCCAGCTAAATTTTCTTTAAATCTATTTGCTGTAAGTGGAGCTTGGGATATGGGAACAGGAAGAATAGATGACACCCCAATTATAACGGATGGTGTCTCTTGGTTGAATAGAACTACAGATTTATTATGGCTTACTTCATCCTATAGTGCAGGTAGTACTGGATCCTTTATAACAAGTTCCATGGGTGGAGGAACCTGGTATACATCTTTTATAGCTACTCAATCTTTCCATGAAAGAGATGATCTCAATATAAATTTTGATGTATCATCGATAGTTAATTCTTACGTATCTAAATCTATTGTAAATGACGGATTTATTATAAAGAATGATTCATCGGTAGAATTTAATTCTCAATCGTATAAATTAACTTATTTTTCTGTAGATACAAATACTATTTATCCTCCATGTTTGGAATTGAAATGGAATGATTCTATTTATACTCCAGATACTGGAAGCATGTCAATGATAGGTAAAAATAGCGTATTTACTATAGGTAATAATAAAGGTAAATACAATAAAAATGAAATTGTAAGATTTAATATAAATGCCAGGGATCAATATCCTCAAAGGACATTTGTCACATCATCATTATATACACTAAATAAATACCTACCTACTAGTTCTTACTATAGTATAAGAGATTTGGATACAGATAATATAGTGGTAGATTACGACGATCAATTCACAAAGATAAGTACAGATAGTGATGGAAGTTTTTTTAATTTATATATGAATGGATTAGAACCTGAAAGATATTATTCCATAGATATAAAAATTGTATCCAATGGAATAAAGAATGTGTATAATGATAATTTTTATTTCAAAGTGTTGAAATAATGGGAGAACAAGTAAAAATAGAAAGAATCGTTTATGGGAAAAATAGTTATTCCAATGTTATTGAAACCGATTTCCAGCAATTAGTTCCAACTCCTTCTTCTATTAGTGAAACTCCCATTATAGATGTAAAGGAATTTTTTCAATATTATGATCAATTATTTTATGATATACCATCGTCAGGATCTTATTCTGGTTCATTAGGATTGTCACATCTTGATATTATAAATAGAAGTTCGGAATATATAGGTATTAGTATTCAGGATCTGGAACAAGAGATAATAAATTTGAGGAGTGAAAATGTAGCTCTTCAAAGACAAATATTCACAATAACACAATCTTCAGGAAGTATATAATGAGTTTTATAATTAGTCAAATAGAAAATATCAGTAAAATAGATAGTTATCTATCTTCAGATTCTTCTTTAATGGTATCTAAGAGCTTTGGAAGATCATTCGGAAGTTCAGAAGATTATGTTGAACTACATGTCTATTCCCCTGATAATTCTTTACTACATTCTGATTATTATTTTAAAGGATATTCTGTACCAAGTACAATACAAGGAACCTCAAAATCAAGTTTACTTTCTTTTTCTCCGGAACAAGATATAATAAACCTTGGATATAATGTAGGATCATTTAATGTTCAATACAATATATTTAAAAACAAGATACAACCATCTGCAATACCTACATTTTTTATATCGGAGATATCTTCCAATAGAACTGAAATAAGAGTTATTTCAAATATTCTTTCAGATGTAGATGTTGAAAATAATTCAATTCAATTTATATCAGAAATTCAATCTTCTAGCTATTATAAGGATTTCTTATTAAATTTTGGTAGTAATACTTTATTCACCGCTGTTAATATAGCTTTGGATAAAAATACTTCTCCTTATTCATTGTTAGTAAAATTATATCAACCATTACCATCTTCTGTAAATGTTAATGATTCCTTTTGGTTTGTTGAAGAATTATCAAACTCTTATTCTTACTCTGTACAAATTGTACCAGATCCTATTACAGGAAGTAGTATTTTTATAGGACCTCCCAATTTCAATATTAAAATAGATAATAAATCAATAAGATCTTCCGATTATATAAATTATAAAGAATTATTATCAAATACTGATTCTAATGTATATCATTTAATTTTAAATAAGTTAAATCAGAATAATGTAACGTTAAATATTGACTATTCCGATTATTCTAATTTTATTCATTTCTCCTCTGCAAAGCAACGATTATTAAATTTTGTATATAAGGTTCAACAGATTGAAAATTTCAATACTCAAATAAATGCTTTAAGTTCATCATTTATAAGTCCATCTGTAAGTTCTAGTATTTCTATACTGAATAATAATATATCGAATATTATTTCTAATTTTGACGGATATGATCATTATTTATATTTTATATCTGAATCAAATTCCTGGCCAAAAATAAATTCAGTTCCTCCATATAATTTATTTCCGTCTACTTCATCTATCGTTGGTCAATGGTTGGGTAGCGATGATACTTTTGATTCTAATTTTGGAGGTCAACTATCAACAGCAAGTTTCTATGATTCTGATAATCCAAATAATTTATTATACTCTATACCTGAATATATCAGGATAGATCCAATGAATAAATCATATGAATTATTTGTTGAAATGATTGGTCAACATTTTGATTATATATGGACTTATATAAAAGCTATTGGTGATATATATAAAGCAAATAATTCTCCAGATCATGGTATATCAAAAGATTTAGTGTTCTATATGCTAAAAAATTTTGGTATAAAATTGTATAACAATTCTGATAAACAAGATCTTTTTCAATATTTATCTGGATTTACAAATAGTGGCAGTTATGTGTATCCAACAAGTAGTTATGAAACTTTAATAACTTCTTCTCAATATACCACATCTGGTAAAGATTATATTGAAGAATTATTTAAGAGAATATATCATAATGTACCTTATCTCGTAAAGACTAAAGGCACTGATAATAGTATAAAATCTTTAGCATCTATATTTGGTATACCTTCTACCATTTTTAGATTTAATGAATATGGTGGAATGGATAAAAATAATAATACCGCTCAGTATTCATATGATCGTTTTAGTTATTCACTTTTAACCGAAGGTTCTGGAAGTGTAATTATTCCATGGGATCAATTATCAATTAATGATTACACAGGTCAACCTTCTTCTTTTGCTAATACGATAGAATTTAGATTTAAACCATCAGCTTCATTTACAACTCAATCTCTTCTTGAAATAGGAGATGGAATAAATAATCCAAATCTTAAAGTAACACTTGAATATAGTTCTTCCAATAATATTCCATATGGTAATATCAAAATGTATTTGAATGGAAGTTCTAGTTATTCCGCTTCTAGTAATATTTCTCTTCCAATATTTTATACAGGTTCAATACAAAATACTTCATGGTGGAATGTAATGATAAGAAGAAGAAATTTATCTTTTTCATTAGAAAATGATCTTATAGATTACGATATACAATTCGTGATAGATAATGATTTGAGTTTGATAAATGTGGGTGAGTTCGATTCATCAGGAAGCAGTGATCAGTATTATGATATTTTCGTAAAAAATTGTATAAATGGTAAAATAGGACATCAGGGATCGTCCAGTATATATGTTTCTGAATCGGTAAGTTCTTCATTTAATACTTCGTGGGATACCTCAGCAAATGTTTATTTGGGAGGTTACTCTGGTAATAAATTTAATGGTAATCTTCAGGAATTAAGATTTTGGAATTATCCTTTAACCCAATATAGATTTAATTATCATGTTCTAAATCCATCTTCTATAGAAGGAATAAATTCAGGATCGTCTTATAATAATCTTGCTGGCTGGTTTCCTTTAGGTAATGATTTATTGACATATAATCATAATGATACATCATCAGTTATATCTGTACATCCTAATCAGAATGCATCATTCCCATCAGCATCATTTATAGGATTTAGTGATTACAATAATTACAGACCAGGTATAGAAACATATTATGCAGATGTTCCAGTAGCTGGATATTTGAGCCCAATTACCGATAAAATAAGAATAGAAAATACTTCTTCTACCAATTTAATTCTTTCTCCTTATGTCAGAAATGATATAAATAATAATTACTTAACTAAGGATATTCATATTATAAACTCTTCTTTTTCTCCAATAAACGAAATAGATAGGGATATTATAAATAGCATAGGTTCAACTTTTAATATCGATAATTATATAGGTAATCCGAATGAAGAATCTTCTGATAGTTATTCAGATTTGTCAGAATTTAGGAAATTTTATTATCAAAAATATTTCGAGAGATATGGTCTAACAGATTATATAAGATTGATTAAATTCTTTGATAATGCTCTTTTCAAAATGATAGGTGATTTTATTGCGGTACGTTCAGATTTACAGTCAGGAATATCTATCAGACCAACCATATTAGAAAGAAGCAAAGTTAAAAGAATACCTCCAGAGGTAATAGATATACATAATTATTCTGCATCTATAGGTTATGTAAAAACGATAGGAAATAGTGTATATGAAAGTAAATATGAAGATGGTAGGGATTTTTTTAATGGAGAACTATCTGGATCCAAAATAAATATAGATGAATTATTTGAAGAAAGTAATTATAATCCCTATATATATAATGAAGGTAATAAAGGTTTATTTAAAGGAAGTGTTTTTGATGTATTTGAAAATAATGTAAGTCAAAATATAACTTCATCTTTTATTAAGAAAGTAGATCAAAATGGTAAATTATTGATACCTGTTCAACTTCAAGATTATTATTATACGTATCAAAGACACATTATTCCAAGATATTTAGGTTCTAAGAGTGTAAGTAAAACATTAAATTTTTATACAAGTCAATCTTATTCTGGGTCTATATTGATTTGGAATGGAGATAGATCATACGGAAAAACAGCTGCCGCTGATTTGAATCCTAAAAAATTTGCATGGATAAAAAGTGTACCCTCATCTAGTATAAATTTCTATGATAAGACCTCTGTTATATTGAAATATTTAATAAACGAAAGTGGATCTTTAACTGAGTTATCTAGACATAATTATAACATTTTTGAAGTTCAAAATATGTTTAAATCTGGAACTCCTGTTATTGTCTCATTATCAGATTTATTACATCCAAGCAATCAAACAACACTTGATGGTAATAAAAATATTTTTGAAGGAGGATTTAGTTATTGGCCAATAGTTTATAGAGAGACTGCAGAACAGTTACACTTTAGATATTTGACTTCAATAATTTCTACTGCCAGTATTTCTTTAACAGCAACTCAAACAAATATTTGGAAATATAATACCAAAAGAAATGATCTAAGTCCTTCTTCAAAAAAAAATCTCGATGATGATACATCTGAAGGAGTTTATTCATTGATTTATGGAAATCAAACCTTAGATCAAGGAACATACGCTTTACAACATATATTTCCATTTTCATCATGGTCTTATGCCGATGCTCCTGGACTGCGTGAAATAGGATCCGTGACATTTTATAGTGGTTCAGGAGATATACTTCATTTTCCAAGTTTGCCATTCACATCTCCTATATTAACGGATATTAATCAATTTGTATATCCTATCAATAATGTTTATTACAATTTATCGGATCAAGTCTCAAGTAATGATAATTTCAGTCAGTTTGTAAAATTAAGTGATGGAAGTTATGCCTATAAAGTACCAAGAACATCTATATATAATGTTAATGTAAAAATACCTATAAATATTAGTATAGACGAAACAAATGGTAGTGGCGGAACAATTCTTAAATTGATATCTGTTATTGAAAGAAATACCGGATCAAATGCTGAGGGTAATTGGCAATATTTAGACAATAGTAAATTTACTCACGTTGAAGCTTCTGTCGTTCCAAATACACAGTATGGATGGAATAATGACAATAGTTGTATTTTTCTTGATTTTGATACTTGGAAAGGAGGTAATACAGATTTTCCAATAAAATGTTTATGCGAAATTAGCTCGAGTGTAGCTCTTAATGCAAATGATTATTTCAGACCAAATTTTTATATAATACGGCTAAGAGATTTTTTACCAGATGATAATGTAGGATATTGTAAGATATCATTTGAAAATAGATTTAGTGATCCTAAATATTCGAATTTACATGCTGGTACAATGACTATAACAGATACAATAAATCAGACGACAGTTGTTACTTCGGATGGATATTACACCGATAATTCATTATTTTCAATAACCGGAAGTGATAACAATATTATTAAATTTACAGATTCAGCTTCTCTTTTATATGGTAAAATAATATTTGATCAGGCGGCTATCTCTTCGTCAACATCATTGCTGTATTCCCCTATAGATTATCCATTTATATTTGAGGAAGGTGATATAGTAAGATTAAGTTCATTCTATACAAACGATGCTATTTATTATAGAGTAAATGATATAATTATTCCTATTACCGGAAGTGATGGATCTGTATCAAGAGATCTTCAATTGGTGCTAGATAAGCCTGTAGTAAACGTCGGTGGAATTTCAGCTAATTTTGTTATATTCCGAAGACTGCCAGATGAAACATCTGTTATATTAAATTTTTCTAAAAATATTGGTAATGTATCTCAAGCCACATTAATACCTTTTGATATTGATTTAGGTGTTAAGTCTAATTTAGCTAATATTATAACTCAAATTGGACCTGATATCTCGTCTCTAAATACTAATTGATTGATATTTATATGTGTAATGTAATTATTACTTCTATCTATAAATCTATAACTAATTGCAAATTAAACTTATATGGGCTACATTGATAATGGAAATATAATAATTGATGCTATTCTAACTAAAAAAGGCAGAGAACTATTATCGCGTCAAGATGGATCTTTTCAGATAACGAGTTTTAGTCTTAGCGATGACGAAGTGGATTATACCATGTATAATCCAAATCATCCATCCGGTTCAGCATTCTATGGTGAGGCTATAGAAAATATGCCAATTTTGGAAGCTATCCCAGACGAGACGCAGATCATGAAATATAAGCTTGTTACACTTCAGAGAGGCACTTCCAAACTACCTGTTATAAACATAGGATATAGTGCAATTACACTGAAACAAGGAGCTTCAATAAATATCACTCCTCAAACGTTAAACTATCTAGGAGCTGTAAGCACTTTTGAGCCTACTGGTTATGTTATTACCGTGAATGATAATAGATTATTGTCAACTTTTAGTGCTACTGGTATTGATACCACCGGTTTATCTGTTAATAATAATTCTTCTACTTCTGGTACTAATCTTTCTATTTCTCAGATTGGTACATCATTTACATTGATTGGTACAACTATAAATACACTTTTTGGTACTACAAGATCTTCTATTAATACAACAATAATCGTTCAGGGAAGAGATTCTGGAGCTAGTATTACAATACCATTAACAATTACTAAAAATCAATAATAAATGAGCTTTACTCTTTATAATCCGTCGGATATTGTAATAGATTCAGAAGAAGTAGTTGCACCTCTTTGGAGTGGTAATATGAATTCTATTAGCAATTTTTATACATCTTCTGTTCAAGAACAAGGACATTCTGGACTGTCGTTTTTAAATGTATATCAAAGTCCCACTTACGCCAGTGGATCGGAAATACAATTTGCTATAGCATATGCAAATATTTCAGGATCAGGATCAGCACCATTTAATAATCTTATTCCCGGATTAACTCCGACGAGAGCTATTTATGGTCAATATAGAAATTTAATTTATGGTGACGAAAATTCATCTTTTACTTTTGGTAATTCCAATTTTCCAATAGGAGATTTTTTTGCTATAAGTATAGAACGATCAAGATACAAAGAAGGATTAAAACCAGGTACATTGAATTTGACTTTAAATAATGCTGGTAATATAATTCAACTTACCGATAACAGTAATGAATCTACCGATACTAATTTTATAGGATCCAACGAAGTATATAATATAGTGAGCGGATCGAATGGAATATCTTACAATGGATCAGATATTCAGACTGTGAGTGGTAGTTATGGATTATTTTTTCCAAACATTTCTATTTTATTATTGAATGCAAGAGCTTTATCATTACCGTATAATCAAGGTGGAATAGATTTAACCATAGATCAAACTACTAGCACTTCTTATACAAATAATTATAATACAAATAATTCAACATTATTTAAAGCTATTGTTAATGGGTCTTCTTTTGGTTTACAAAGTACAGAAACTATTTCTTCTACATATTTCTTTACATATGTTAAACCCGGTGATTATAATTATACAACAAATCCTTCAATAATAGATAATAATGGGAATATTATTTTTGATACATTAGTTAATAATCCACAAACGTATCCTACCACAGTAGGATTATATAATAATAATAATGAATTATTGGCAGTTGCTAAATTAAGTAAACCTTTACCTAAAAGCTTTGTAAAAGGGTTATTTCTTAGAGTAAGATTGTCTTTTTAATTATAAAAATTGCAATGTCTGGTTTTAAAAGATTAGATGCTTCTGATGTTATATTAGTTCCATATGTTGCAAATAAACAATGGAATTTCTTATATAATGATTATATAGATACTGGTAGCGGAATATCTATATATAAAGGAACTAAATTAACTAGTAGTTTTGATTTAGACAATGATCCTATTACAGAAGGTCAATATGAAAGGCTAATATATGAATCTATAAATCAGCTTTTTTATCAATCTTATACTGAAAGTATTTCTGGTATTATTCCTGAATTTTATACAGGATCTCTACATCATAATCAAACATCTCAGTATTATTATAAATGCACAGAAAATAATTATTTTACAGCGTCATTTCCAACCGAATCCGGAGATGGTATAAGAGTATTATCTATATCCAAAAACATATATGGATCAAGAATAAATCCTGGACAATTTATATTATCATCTTCTTATTATTATATTAAAGATGATGGAAACGGTAATCTTTTCAATTATTATACTGGTAGTAGAACGGCTGATTTAACTGTTAGTATAAGACAAACAGGTGATCCTAATATTCCGTTTGGAGTAAATGTCCCAGGATTCTCTAAGTCGGGTGTTATAAATAGGATTGATATTAAGGATATAATATTAAGTGACAATTTCAAATATAATTTATTAAATACAGGTGCTGATTCTTATTTTGATATAAATTATCAAAGACATGACGCTATACAATCTATAGCATTTTCTGGAATTTCTACTAATGATTACAGTCAAAGTTTTGGATCTTTTTTTATAACGTCTAGTGGACATGTTTCTAGTTCCAATTCTGAGTTTTTATTCAACTATGTATCAATACATAAAATAATCACCGGAAGTGAAATAAATAATTTTTACGGAAATACTCCTATTTTTATTCAAGGATTCCCAACTGCTGAATCAAATGTAAGCGGAAGTTTATCATATGTATTGTCATCAACTTCATCATATGAATATGAAATATCTACAACTTATAATTATACTTATACTGCTTCTGTAGAATTTGTAGGTAATATATTTTATGATTATGGAGTGTGTGTTATAACTAATCAGGATTATCAAGATATGTTTCCATTAACTCCTATAGCTAACAATGATCTTGGAACATTTTATTTTGGCGATAATCCAAAAATAATTAATATAACTAGAAACGATTATTCAAGGACCGGATATTTGGATACATCATCGGTTCAAATATTTGATGGAGACTCGGATAAATTTTCATATAATGGTGATGGAACAATTTCCGTATTTGCGGATTCTCCTGGATATTATTATACTTATTATACAATTAGTGAAGTTTATGGAAGTGGATCTGTATTAATAAGTAATAAAGCAAAGATAACCGCTGTTGTAAATGCCGATCCAACAACCACAACGACAACCACAACGACTACTACCACTACTACAACAACCACAACGACTACTACCACTACAGCAGCTCCAACTTATATTTGGGTAGAAGACACTTCAACCTGTGAACAAGATTCAGTATTTACGTTACAGAATCAATATATAAGTATGTCTTCTCCTCTTATTGTAGCGTATGATAGTTCATCAGGAAAATATTATGCCGCAGATGCTGATGATGTAAATGGAAATTTTTATTGGTTTGATCCTAATACTATATCTGGTTATTCCGATTTAAATCATATTCCAGGATTGACTGATGATATATATAATGCAATATCAGATGTACAATATAATAGAATTTATGCTGTTGGTAAAAATACAAATGGATTGAAATCTTTAGATCTATCTACTAATATTATTTCAACAGCGCCGTATGGAACTAATGGTTCATTTAATAGAATTTCGCTTAATATTGTAAGTTCAAGTATAATTACATATGATACTCCAACCTCAGCTATAAGTATTTTTAGAAGAAGCGATCTTAGTTTAATGAGTACTATTCCAATATCATCTATACCTAGTGGTTCATCATTTATTGGTGTTGCGTCTAATTTTAATGCTATTGGTAATGAAATATGGGTAACAATAAATGAAGCATTTGGATCTCCAAATATAGCTAGATATAATTCTAATTTATCTGTTCTTAACGGTATTATCAACATTTCAAGTTTCTCGGGTATTTTCAATGCAGGTTATTTTAGATCTACTTTTTTTGACGAGCAAAAAAATAAATTTTATTTACATGACGTAGGAGCTTCAAATACAATTATAATAGATTCTAACACCAGAAATGTATTATCTATTATAAAAACTAGCAATATGCAGGATAAATTATATTCTTCGTTTTCAATGATTCAAGATCCTATTGTAGGAGATTTATTTCTATCCGGTGTATTAATTAATAGTATTTCAGATTCTACTAGAATTCAAAGAACTTATCATATAGATAGAGATTTATTGAAAATTGATAATATTTATACGGATCAAGCATTTAGAACCTTAGTGAGACAGGGTGGAACTAATATATTATTTGGATGTACACCAGGTTTATTGAGATGGGACGGAGGTAACTGGAATACGGATGGTCTAATTTCTAAATATAGTAGATAAAATGTCTAATACAGGTAAGAAGATAGTATTAACTTTAAAACAAGTAAATTCTGTAACATTTGTTCCTACGGGAAATACAGAACCAAATGATCCATTAAATCCAGATTATATTCCGCCATATACAGATTTTGTTACATGCCCTATCTCTAATAGTTTAGCATGTCCAATTCCTGTATTTACTGGATATACCGGAAGTTTAGGGTTTGAATTTTCATTATTTGATTCTGTTGTTAACAATCCATCTGTATCAAAAATTAATGTGGTAGCTATATCTCAAAGTATATCAATAGGAAGTTCTTCTTTTTCTTTACCAAATATTACTCCGACATATTTTTCTGGTTCTATAGGACTGTCTTCTGGTAGTTATACTATTAATATTCAATATTTAAGTGGAAGTACAGTTATTAATACTTGTACGAATACAGCCTCAATTTCTGTTAAATAATGAGAGAGATAAAATACATATCAGCTTCTCCAGATGAACTTTATTTTGCCTGGCAAGTTGAAGTTATGCTTGATAATTTCATCAATATGTCTGTACCAGCTCGTGATATACAAATTGTGATTGGTATTAATAAACATATTGGCGAATGGTGGTTTAAATTAATAGAGAAATATAAAGAGGTTGGGTTTTATTTTTATGAAGATACTAGAGATTACAAAAAATACCCTCCGTCTATAAGACCTCATATTCTTTATAAACATTGGGAAAGATTCCCATGGTTGCAATTACATCCTATTTTTTATCATGACTGTGACATAGTTTTCACTAGAAAACTAAATTTTGAGAAATTATTAAAAGATGAAATATGGTATCTAAGTGATACCAAAAGTTATATCGATTCTAATTATATTGATAGTAAATCAAATAATATATTGCAACAAATGTGTAAAATAATGAATTTGAGAGTTTGTGATATTTTGAATAGAGATTATACCGCTGGAGGAGCTCAATATATAATGAAAAATGTATTTTCTTCATTTTGGAAAAGAGTTCAATATAAATCGGAAAAGCTCTATGAATATCTATCTTCGATAGATTCAGATATCCAGAAATGGACTTCGGATATGTGGGCTTTATTATGGAGTGCTTGGTATTATGGTTTTCCGACTAATATAGTTTCTGATTTATCCTTTTCTATGGCTACAGATACAAGGCCAAAATGGAATAAAAACCCAATATATCATAATGCAGGCGCTGTTGAAGAACATAAAGGAAAATTATTCATAAAAAATGATCATAGGATAGAATTACCTTATATTGATCATAATCCGTATGATAAACAATTTTGTTCTTCAAAGTATTTTGATTTGGTAATAGAAACGGGAAAGAATTCTTGTCTTAAAAAACAACCCCCGGATATTGATAAAATGCTTAATGAAGTTAAATCTATATTTATATAAGATATGAGCAGTTTTGCAGGTACAGGATCATTTAATATTTTTTTTCTCAATGAGCATATCATATATGAGAAAATGATAAAATGTACGGTTAAGGACTATGAATTTAATATGTCTTATAACCCCACTCTCCGTATATCTGGAAGCCAGGAGAATGTAAAATCTTTTGTTACAGGATCCGATTTTCATCCTTATGTCACTACAGTTGGACTGTATAATGATAGTAATGATCTGGTAGCTGTTGCCAAATTTGCTCAACCTATTCCAGTATCACAAGATACTGATACCTCATATTTAATAAGATTTGATTTATGATAAATTGGTTTTATAAAGGTGAAGCGATCATTGATATTTCCCAACTACCTGAAAATGCTTACGGCATTATTTATAAAATATGGGATATTCGCAATGATAAATTTTACATAGGAAAAAAGAATCTTTATTCTGAAAGGAATATAAAATTAGGCAAAAAAGCTTTAGCTGCACTTCCTGATAAGAGAATGTCTAAGAAGAAGAAAATAAAAAAAGAATCTGATTGGAAGGATTATTGGGGATCTGAAGAAGAATTAAAATTAGATATTGAAACTTATGGATTGCAATGTTTTCGTCGAACAATACTCTATATTTGTTACGATAAGACAACCCTCACGTATCAGGAGCTTCGTCACCAAATACTGCATGGATGTTTAGAATCAGATATTTGCTACAATAAACAGCTTTTGGGTAAATTTTTTAAAAAGGCTGCCAAATAAATTTGGTTATATCATAGTTCTATCTTAGTTTAGCTTTGTCAAATTCAATACTCTTGCAAACTGATTGCTTTAAGCTTAACTCAACCGGCTGTCTCAATAAAACCGGCGAAAATAGAATTTATCTCGAAAATCTGGAAATCGTAAAATTTGGTGTAGGTAGGATCTCAGATCATGTAATTTTTCTTTCTGGTGGGTTTATATCTTTGTATCCAGGCAAAGGTCATGGTAAAGCCTCCATTCACTTCCTCTTTAAAAAATTACCTTGTATCCAGGCGTTGAGTCTTCAGTGTAAAGATAATGTTTTACAGTTCTGGATAAAATCTGGTGGAAATGTTGTAGAAAGAGTTGGAGATTATAATATTGTAAAAATTTATCGTTCAAATTTGGTAATCTAAGATATTGTTCATATCTTTGTACTTCCTTTATGGAAGACTTACTTACTCTTTTAGAATCTGCCCTGGGAGAATCAGAAGCAAAATCTCATGGTAATTATCGATTTAAATGTCCAATACCAGGATGTACTTCTGTCCGTAAACGACTGGAAGTTCAAATCGATACAGATGAGCATGGTCATAACCCATGGAAATGTTGGGTGTGTCTTCAAGGTGGTCTTTCCATAAAGTCTTTATTTCGAAAGGCTAAAATAGATTCTAAATATTACCACCGTCTTAATAAAATAATTACGATCAAAGGTGAACATATTTATCAGACAGATGAAATTATCTCACTTCCCGATGAATTTAAAACGTTTACAGGATTAAAGAAATCAGATTTTGTAGGTCGTCAAGCGTTATCATATCTTAGGAAACGTGGATTCACGGATGAATTGATTCTTAAATATCAATTAGGATATTGTGAATCAGGTAAATATGCACATCGCATAATATTTCCATCGTTTGATTCTGATGGCTTCCTCAATTACTTTGCTGCTCGAGCTATCATTGAAGACGAAGAACAGCGATATATATATCCACCCTCAAAACGAGGTGATATTATTCCTTTTGAATTATATATCAACTGGAATGCTCCTATAATCCTATGTGAAGGATTTTTTGATGCTGCAGCTATTCTTCGGAATGTTATTCCTCTTCTTGAAAAAGGTATTACTCAGGCTCTTTTATCCAAATTACTTGGCCCCGGTGTAGAAAAAATATATATTGTCCTGGATAAAGATGGTATGAAAGAGGCTTTACAACATGCAGAAATGCTTTTATCCAATGGAAAGACGGTATATTTAGTCGAATTGGATGCTAAAGATCCAAGCAATATGGGGTTTGAATCTTTCACAAGATTTATTCAACAGGCAAAAGTATTGACATTAGATTCCCTATTTACTAAAAAATTAAAATTTTCACTCTATGAGTAGAACAAAAAACAATTTTGTAATCAAATTAGAAAATACTGGATTTGACGGAAGTATCCAAGTATCAGAGGACGGAGCCGAGCAGGTAGGCGAAAGAATATATAACGATGTATTGGAAGGAAGAACTTCTGCTATTGCTGTAGTGGAATTTCTCAAATATTTGGATCAAATTAGTTCTGTAGTTAAAGGTAAATCTGATCTTAATGGTGAGTATAAGTTCGTAGACCTTGTAAGGGACGAAATAAAGCGTAATTCCGAAGATGGTAAGAGTTGTCTCACCAAATATGGAACCAAGCTAGAATTGGCTGAAACAGGCACTAAATACGATTTTACAGCATGTGGAGATCCCGAATGGGAAGATTTAGAAAAACAGTCCAAGGAATTAGACACTAAAAAGAAAGAGCGAGAGAAATTTTTAAAAACCATTGGAGACAAAGGTTTGATCATAACGGACGAAGAAACCGGCGAAACAAAAAAGCTTTTTCCACCGATAAAAACCTCAACTTCTTCATATAAACAGACTCTTTTTAAAAACTAGGGTTTTATTTACTGATTGTGTAGACTTTAGCTAATATTTATTTATAGCTAAAGTCTTTTTATTTTAATGCATCAAAAATTCCCTTGTTTTTATCCGATATTTAATCTACCTCCTAACGTATTCCATTTCAATACAGCAGTAGTTCTATCTACTAGGGAGAACATAGGAACTGTATATGTCATCATCCCTAATATAAAATACACTTATTTAGATCAAGACCAATGCGTAGATCTTTTGAGAGCATTTGGATCAGCTCACCCTATGATGGAGATTACCATTCAAAAGTCCCAATTTGAGAATCCTTTTGAAGATATAAAAAATAGATTTAAAAAGGATCCTAATTTAATGGCTTACATTGCTCTAGATGAAAAGACGGCTCGATCCTCTGAATTTAATGAAGCTTTTACTAATTTCCACAATTTGGAAATAGAATTGGTTCCTTCTAATTTTCAAAAAACTTCTAATAAAATGCGCCAGGCAATTGAAACTGGTGATAAGAAGGAATTTATGAAATATATTCCAGAAAAGCTATCTCCTGAATTTAAAGAAGATTGTTGGAATATTGTTCATACGGAGATCTCCGAGCAAATTACTTCAAAGCAATTTTGGAAAAAGATTATTACTGAGAACATTGATTGTGCTGATGAAATATTCAATATTGCTACAACTGGTATGCCTAATTATGATGCAATGATTGATAATCCAGCATATTTTTTCTTTTTTAAAGATCAATCGATAGCTCTTCAATGGATAAGTCCGGAAGATTATATGCAACTATGTGCCTCAGATGTACATGATACTACTGTCGAAAAAGAATACGAAAGTGTTGATATAGAGGATGTAAAGCGATTATTAAAAGCGATAGAATCGGGTAAAAAACTTGATACTCCTATTTTGAATGCGGATATGCAATCACAGGAAGGAAGACATAGATCAATAGCAGCAGCATATCTCGGATATGATAAAATACCAGTTTATGTGATATCCAGAACTCATGAAGGGTATCAAAGAGAGGCTATGTCAATTATAAAAAGATCTGCGGATTATTTAGAAGCTCAATCTAAATTGACAAAAATAGGTGTACCTATAGATGAAAAAACATATAATAAAGTACGTTGGCAGGAAGCTAAATTAAACGATAAAAAATAGTTATGGGAGAAAAAGACGAATCTTTACTTAAAAAAGAATTTAAGGAAAAAGATGTAAATAGAATTAGAAATATTGTTAGAAAAAAACATAATGATAATACGGTCACACAGATAGGATATAAAAAAAATCAAACATTTCATAAGGAAGGAGATATCTGGGAGGAAGATGAAAAGCAATGGATAATTAAAGATGGTATCAAACAAAGTTATAGTAAAATTGATAGTGTTAGGAAATCTCTAGTGATGCCTATTATGTGTCCTAATTGTGGAAAACCGATGAAACATATTTATGATAAGAAATATTATTCTTTACATTCTATGTGTTTTGGATGTGTGATATCAATGGAAACATTAATGCGCGTTAATGGTACATATAAGGAATATGCGAATAAAATTGTACAGGATAATATGGTTGGTTTTATAAAAGATGCTAAAGATTTTGTCCAGGATTTTATAATTTCCACTGATGATGTATATACAGAACAAGGTGATAAGCAGGAAATGGTCGGCGGAATTAGTCGAAAAGAGATCGGTAAGAAATGGATTGAAGAACTAAATGAGTTTGAAAACAATATAAATAATGATATCTCTAGTAAAAATTTACAATGAAATTGATTCTCCTTTATCTTCCAAAGAAGAGAAAGTAGCGAAGAAACTTAAACCCGCATTACAAAAAATGATTCAACAATATGGAAAAGAGAAAGGAAAGGAATTTTTTTATGGTATGATTCGTAACAAAGCAAAACGAAAATAATGATACACTTTACCGTAGAACAAATGTTGACTTATTTAGGCCCTGGAATCGGATCGGGGGTGACGCTTCTTATCGGTCATTATCTTAAAATAAGAAGAATTAAATTATATAAGAAACAACAAGACCCTGTAGCTGAATGTGTCAAGAATAATATTTTAGTAGAACACAAGCTTGATGAAATATTAAAAGAATATCAAGCTGATAGAGTTTATCTTTTACAATTTCATAATGGAGGAAACTTTTATCCATCTGGAAGATCAGTATTAAAGTTCTCAGTTTTTTATGAAAAAACTATGACTGGTATACCATCAGTCAGAGAAAAGTATCAAAATATTCCTGTAAGTATTTTTGGTAAATTCTTTAATTATCTATCCGAAAATAGCATTACATATTACCAGGACATTAAGAAAGCTACCGTAGATGATTTTGATATACGAGGATTTAGCAGAGACACAGATGCCAAAAGCTCTTATTGTGCAGCTTTAAAGACCATAGACGATAAATTTATGGGAGTTCTTATAGTTCATTATATCAAGAAAAAGAAAGCATTATCGGAGACTGAAATAAAAGAAATATTATTAAGTGCAACTATGATCGGATCTACTATTTCAAATCAAGCCAAATGATAAAACTAATCGATCTATTGTCAGAACAATATGGTGGAGAAGATTATTCTCTTCCTTCAGATCATAAAGCTGCTATAAAAGTTCCAAAAGGCGGAGCTTGTTGCGCCAATTGCAAATATTGGGATAATGATGAAGCTGCCTGTGAGAATAAATATTTTTATAAATGGGCTCAGACAGATCAAATACCTGTATCACCAGATGAATATTGTAGTGACTGGTGGACACCTATTAGTAATATAAATGAAGCTTCTTTATCTACTGACGCAAATAAAAGTGAAAAGGCCAAGACTTATATACAACAAATAAAATCTTTAATAGAAAAATATTCATCTGATAATAAACAAATAAAAGTAAAAGGTATAGGTAATTTAAGTTATATCGAATTAAATTTTGGTGATTTTACAGTGAATATATTGCCAACTGATAAAGGTAGTACAAAAGCTCAATTTAAACCGGCTGTTAAAGGCGGAATGCCTTCTATAGATGTATATGGAGCTAGGATAAAAAAAGATCCAAAATTACAAGTTTCATTTGATGAAAAGGATTTATATCACGAATTAATACATTTATTGGATTTCGATAAAATAAAGACGGATCCAAATGATATAGATAAATCATATCAAAAACAACGACAAAAACATGGTTATTCAGGATATATAAATAACCCATTAGAAGTTAACGCTCACTTTTTTGAATATTTTATGCCAGATGTAATCAAATATATTGAAAAAGAAAAAGATATTCCAGATACTTTTGACGAATTCAAAAGAGGTCTTCTTTCTAATCCAAAAGCAAAGGAATTTATCGAAGATTTGAATGATAAAAATCGTAAGAAAGTGATGAAACGTCTTGGTACTTATTACAATGATATATTAAAGAATCCAAACTTCAAGATAGAAAAAGGTAATAATATTGATTCACAACAACTTAAAAAAGCTACAAATGGCTTTGTATCCAAGTTAAAATCAATTCTAAGGATAAAATAACCATATTTATATATACAAAAATCATTATTATGGACAAGAATATTTCGTTTTCTCAAGCATTTCATTATGTAACCTCTACATCACAATTTTGGTGGGGATTAGGTATTACATTGATAATACTTAGCATATTATGGGCCATTGTATTTAAAGTGGGTCAAAAAAGAGATGTCGATAAATACAAAATTATATTAGCGTTTGTGACACTAGCATCATTAGGAATTGCAATTTTTGGAAGATCTCTAATGGTACGAGAGAATACATCTGTAGAAGCTGCCGCTAGAGGTAATTATATAGGTTGGTAACAATGAATCATTATATGATCTATATTATTGAGGTTATCCTGGTTGTATACAATATTGTGACAGCCAGGATAAACTCTAATATGGAAAAGAAAGATTTGGCTAATCATACATCAGGTAGTATAAAACATGGATGGTGGGGATTGGTTTATATAATTCTAACCGGAATTGGTTCATGGTTAATGTCATGGAATCTATTTTTAATTGGTTGCTCTTTCTTACTAAGAAAGATATCATTTGATATTTCATATAATCTCTTTCAACAAAGAGATTCATTTTTTGTCAGTAAAGATCCAAAGAGCATCGTAGACAAAGTTTATAATTTCTTGTTTCAATATAACGCAAAATTATATCAATCAGTTAATTTAATAATATTGGGGGTTCTTCATATATGGCTATAAAATTATTAGGAATACTAAAAGATATATTGAAAGAAGAATATGATGCATCGTCTAATGTTAGCGATGCATTAAATCGTTTTAAGGTACTTAAATTGGTTCTCCAAGATCTTTTGACAGCTAAAGCTCAGGATGAATATAGCCGAGAGGATGATCTGGAAAAGCTTATATCCGATATAGAAGTAATAGTATTCAAACCTACTACATTTCAGATTACATTTAAGAATGGGTCTAAAATGAATTTGAAATATGATCCTACACCGAGAGAACTTCAAAATAGTAAGGAATACAAAGCGAGAGATTTCTTTCAATGCCAGATAATGGGAAAGAAATATAATCTTGGAAACCGTTCTGAATATCTACAGGCATTAGATTACATAGGAAAAGCTTTGAGTGAAAAGCCAATAGGATCTACCAACAATCAGACGGATAATTCAACAGACCAGGAACTTCCTGATGAAGAACCAGAAACAAACGACGAAGATAATGGAGAAGACGAAGAAGGATAATGATTTAGTTCCATGGCTTATATCCATTACAGAGTATATGGAAAATAATGGTTTAAAAGTAAGACCGGCCCCAAAAGTGATATTATCGAAAGACAAGTCTTTTGTTAATGATGTATTTGGAAAGACAGCCTGGTATGAACCTACTAATAAATCAATTACTCTTATTACCGAAGGTCGTCATCCTAAAGATATTTTAAGATCATATGCTCACGAATTAGTGCATCATAGTCAAAATCTTCGTGGTGATATGCAGGAATCTAATGTAGATGATCTAAAGGATCCTAATTATACCCAAAATAACAAGCATCTAAGAAAATTAGAAGCGGAAGCCTATCTTTCAGGAAACCTTAATTTTCGCGATTGGGAAGATAAGCAAAAGAACAAAAAATAATGTTATGAAAATCTTCCTCACCTGGCTAAAAGGAGTTTTCTCCAATGGTCAGAATATATCACTATTTATTATTATAGGTCTAGTAGCTTATATCCTATATTCAAGAAAGCAAGATAGTTCTACAATTACTGATAACGTAAAACAAATACAAATATTACAAGTTCGAGTAGATAGTCTGAAAAAGAAAATTATAGGTCTTAATCCAAAATTAGATAGTACTAATAGAGCCATAGATACAGTCAAGACTAAAATCCGTTATAATGAAACTAGACTTCAAGATATACAGAAATCTGCAAAAAAAAGTGATTCTATTCTTAATACTTATTCTTCTGATGAACTTCAGAAGTATTTCACAGACTATTGATAAACCGGTTACTATTCCATCTTCAAAAGCTATGCGTATAGCAAAGGATTTGGAATTTTTGAAGTATTTGAAACAACAGGATAGTATCAATATTAGTACTATAGCCCTACAGAAAAAGCAGATAGATTTAGATAGTATAAAAATTAATATTCTTGATGAGAAGCTATCACTTCAATCTCAAATCATAAATGGATTGAATGATAAATCTTCTTTACAGCAAACGGTATCCAACGAATATAAATCCCAGGCAAAGACCATGAGATGGGAACGAAATGGAGCAATTTTAATTGCTGTAGGTCTAATAGTAAAATTGATTATTAAATAATGCCAGCTAAGAAAGATATATCTCAACTGGGTACCAAAGAACTTATAGCTCTTGAATATACAAGATGTGAAACTGATCCTGTTTATTTTATAAACAAATATGTTTATATTCAGGCTGAAGAAGGCAGAATGCTTTTTTCAACATTCGATTTCCAGACCAAATTAGTTAATCTATTCAAGACTGACAAATATAAAAGAATATCTATTCTTAAATCCCGTCAGATTGGAATAACAACGGTGTGTGCTGCATATGCTCTGTGGTATATATTATTCCACGGAGATAAGAAAATAATGTGTCTTGCTCCTACTCAAGAAAAGGCTAAGATTATATTAGATAAAGTTCAATTTGCTTATGATGAATTACCTTCATGGTTAAAACGTAAATTCCCTTACACTAAAAATAATGAATTGTCTTTAGTATTGGAGAACGGTTCTTCAATACAAGCTGCATCCGGTGATTCAAAATCTGCCCGCGGTTTTACTGCCCATATATTATTTTTAGATGAAGCTGCTTATATTGATAATGCTGAAGAATTATGGGGTGGTGCTCAATCTACATTGGATACCACAGATGGTATGGCTGTTATACTTTCTACACCTAATGGTGTTGGAGGTTGGTTTTATAAAAAACATACAGAAGCTAGAGAAAAAACACCTCGAGATGAATATGAGAGAAAGAAAATGTTCGTTCCTGTAGAATTACCATGGACAGTTCATCCAAAGAGAGACCAGCGTTGGAGAGATCATCAGACAGATGAATTAGGAGAACGTCTTGCAAGACAGGAGTGTGATTGTAATTTTGCAGCATCTGGTGACACAGTTATTTCACCAGAGGTGATTGAATGGTATGACAAAACTCATAAACGCCCTCCAATAGAAATGAGAGGACCTCTCTCAAATATATGGATATTTAAGTATCCAGAACCTGGAAGAAGTTATGCTTTAATATGTGACGTTGCTAGAGGAGATGGAACTGATTACTCTACTATAGATGTATATGATATACACTCTTGTGAACAGGTAGCTGAATATAAAGGACAACCCGATACTGATGATTTCCCCAGTATTATTCTTCAATTAGGATATGAATACAACGAAGGACTCGTTGTTATCGAACGCGAAAGTATTGGATGGGCAGTTGTAAAAGATGCAGTTTCAGCTAAATATCTCAATTTATATTATTCTCCAAAAGAAGGTATGGTAATGGACGCTGAAACTTATTTACAACGTAATTATGATAATGATACCTCCAAAATGGTTCCAGGCTTCTCTACCAATGTTAAATTCAGACCATTAGTTATCAATTCATTTATACAAATGGTTGAAAAGAAAGTGTTGATAGTTCATTCTGAAAGATCTATAAACGAATGGAGAACTTTTATTTGGTTCCCGAATGGTAAAGCCAAGGCTCAGAAAGGATCCAATGACGATTTAACTGTAATCAAAGGTATTTTTGGATTCTTACGTGATACGGCTATCCGATTCAGTATGGAAGGGAAAAAGGCCACAGCTGCAATGCTAGATAATATCGTAATGAGAAGAGGATCAATGAATAATACGATACAACCTAGCACTATAATAGGCAATGAATACAAAAGACCTACCGATGATCCACAACCCCGAATTATCAAACCAAAAGTCGATCCTTTCAAATTTAAGGTAGGAAATCGAGAAGAAGATTGTTCCTGGTTGATTTGACATTGGTTTTTAAATATTTATATACGTATAAAGATATATAATACATGGCAATAGAGAACTTGGTTACAACATTGGTCACATTAGATCATGTTGTAGAGAAGAGAAAAAACAGACAATGGGATTTATTTGGAAAAATAAAATTATTAATTAATGCCTGACCGTTCACTTTTTCCTCGGTTAAAACGCCTCTTCAGCACCGATATAATTATACGAAATGTAGGTGGGAAAAATCTACATGTAATAGATATAGACAAGATACAATCTTTCGGTTTAGTACAAAGTAATTCACTAATCGATAGATTTACTCGTTTGCACAAAGCAGGTGCTAGGATGCAATACAATCCTACTCTCAACTATCAAACGCTTCGTTTACAACTCTATTCTGATTATGAAGCGATGGATACCGATCCAATCGTTGCCGCTTGTTTGGATATTATATCCGGAGATGCTACTGGTAAGAGTGAAACAGGAGAAATGCTTTCTATTAAGAGCTCCAATGAAAATATCCAGGCAATTCTTTATAATCTTTTCTATGACGTTTTAAATATAAAATTTAATCTTCCTATGTGGATAAGATCTCTGTGTAAATACGGGGATTTTTATCTTAAGCTACAGATCGCGGAGAAATTCGGTGTTTATAATGTAAATCCTTTTTCTGTATATGATATCATCAGAGAAGAAGGTAAGGATCCAGGTAATCCCGCTTATGTGTGTTTTAGAGTTGATCCTGTAGCCTTGGCAGGTGGTAATGCTGGAATGTATGATAAAGAGAAGTATGAGAACTATGAAGTAGCTCACTTCAGGTTATTATCTGATCCTAATATGCTTCCTTATGGACGAAGCTACCTGGAACCTGCAAGGAAGCTATTCAAGCAAATGGTTCTTTTAGAAGATGCAGTTCTTCTTCATCGTATTACAAGATCATCAGATAAACGCATATTTTATGTAAATGTAGGTAATATTCCTCCAAATGAAGTAGATAATGCTATGCAGAAGGTTATTCAATCGATGCGTAGAACTCCTTATGTTGATGAAAATACCGGTGATTATAATCTAAAATTCAATGTTCAAAACATGATTGAAGATTATTTCATACCAGTAAGAGGTAATGATGTCAGTACTAAAATAGATACCGCTCCTGGACTTCAGTATAGCGGTATGGATGACGTTGCTTATATGAGAGATAAAATGTTAGCAGCTCTTAAAGTGCCAAAGGATCGTCTTAATTATACTCAAGATATAAATGGTAAATCAACTTTAGCTGGTATTGGTATAAATTTTAGCAGAACTATAGAGACTATTCAAGATATTGTTCTTAGTGAGCTTCGTAAGATAGCACTTATCCATTTATATACTCAAGGCTTCGAAGAAGCGGATATGGATAATTTCGAGCTTTCTCTTACCATTCCATCTATTATATACAAACAGGAGAAGATCGCTCTTTTGAAAGAGCAAATAGATTTGGCAAGACAAGCCATGGAAGGAAGGGTTCTTTCTACAGATTGGATCATGTCAAATATATTTGGAATGTCCGAAGATCAAATACTTACAGAAAGAGAGCTTCTTGTAGAGGATCAAAAAAGAGCATTCAGATATGAACAAATTGCTACGGAAGGTAATGATCCTGTTGTTACAGGAGAATCCTATGGCACACCTCATGATATTGCAGCTCTATATGGACCAAGTTATACAAAAGGAGAAGTACCAGATGGTTATGATGAAGATAAACCAGGTAGACCTAAAGAAAAAGCTTCTACTATTGGAACAGATGATAGTCCTCATGGGAGAGATCCACTTGGAAAGAAAGATGCATTAGAACCATATCATCCCGGAAAACCCACTCAACAACAATCGGGTAATGGACCATTTAAACTTGAAGGAAAAAAACTTACTCGTTTAAGAGGAGCCAGGAAAGTGGTATTGTTCGAAGATTATAATAAAAAAGAAGAGGATGATTACGAAGGCGTTCTATCAGAATCTACTATAAAGGATATATCCTAATTCGATATTTATATAAAGAAATAACTTTTTCGATGAAATTAAAGCACTCAAAGTTAAAAAATACAGGAATAATATTCGAGCTTCTCGTAAGACAAGTTACGGCAGACACGCTTGAAAATAAAAATTCTAAAGCATTGGATATCATTAAAAAGAATTTCAATAATACTGAATTGGCCAAGGAATATAAAATTTATAAAACTCTTAGTAATACAAGAGGTTTAAGTGAAATAAAAGCCAATATACTTATCAATAGTGTGTTAGAATCTCAGAGAAAGTTAAATCAATCCAAATTAAAAACAGAAAAATATAAATTAGTATCTGAAATAAAAGATAACTATGATATAGATAATTTTTTTAAGGCAAAAATAGATAATTACAAACTTTATGCTTCTGCATATCTTCTCTTTGAATCCGATAATTCTAAAGATATCATAAATCCTAAATCAATATCAGATTTTAAATACACTCTTTTTGAACATATAACTGGTAATAATTCAGAATCTAAGGATGTTATTATTGAAGAGTTGAATAAAGTAGATAGAGGCACCAGACACCTGATTTATCAAAAATTGATAGAACGGTTCAATGAGAAGTATGAAACTTCTTTAAGTTCTAAACAAAAGGCTTTATTGAGGGAATATATCAATAATATCACTACAACTAATAAATTGAGAGATTATATCAATCAGGAATTTTCCCAGGTTAAATCGTCTCTATTGACTTTATGTGAAGGTATTAAAGATCCTGTTCGTCAAATTAAAATTAAGCAGGTAGCTGAGATTGTCTCTGAAATTCCAACAAGTAAGGTAGTAACGGAAGAACATATTATAAATCTATTTAATTATTATCAATTAATTGATGAAATAAATGTCCAAGAAAAATAATATATCATTATCTGAGATACTTAAATCTATAGATGAAGAATCTGCTACAGGAACAGGGGCTTCATTTTCACCTGGACAAGGAGAACAATATGCTACTCCAAAAACTTTTGATAGAAAGAAAATTAATAGAAAGAAGATAAAGGAGGATGTTTCTTATACCCCGGACAAAGCTAAATCTTTACTTGAACAATATGATAAAGATTTTTCTAATTATCAATCACAGGCAGAACGTTTATTTAATATAGTACAGGGATTTTCTTTAGGAGATTTATTGGAACAAGGAGGAGAAGATAAACTTGATAAAATATCTGATACAATTGAGAAACTTCAAAATAAAGTAACTGATATATATGATAATTGTGAGAATATTGCTGAAGACATGTATGATAATGGGGAGAATGATTTAAAGAATTTAGGAAGAACTATATCTTCTAAGTATCACAAATTAGATATTCATTTACATGCAATGTGGATGTTTACTAAGAATATATATGGAGCAAGTATCGATATGAAAGAAGATGATTTAAATAATTTAATAAAATATAAAAAATAAAAATTAATTGGCTGAAGTATATTTATATAATTTATTATTATCTGATAATATTGGAGGATATGTAGGAAGCACTTTCCATTCAAAGAATAGATATTCTTATTATCTTAAAAGAAGACATAAAGGACAAAAATTATTTTTTAGGCATACTGAAAAATATGGATTTGATAATTTTCAAAAAATAACCATCTCTTTTCCAAATGATATAAGTGATAAAGAATTGAGAACATGGGAAGCCTTTTATATAAAATTATTTGGAACTTATTTTTATGATAACAAAGAATATGGTTTAAACCTAATCAAAGACCCAACGTTATCTATAGCTAAAGATCTTAATGTTAAGAATAAGATATCGAAAGCATTAAAAGGAAAGAAGCACACAAAAGAAACTATAGAAAAAATTAAAATTTCTACCAAAGATCTCAATAAAGGAGTAAAAAGACCTTATTTGTCCGAAAGAAATAAAATATATAAACCATTTTTAAATAAAACCGGAGAATTAGCTCCAAGATCTAGAAAAGTAGATTTATTGGATGATGTTGGTAATATAATTAAAACTTTTTCTTCTGCAAAAGAAGCGGGAGAATCAATAAATAGTTCTAGTGAAAGAATTCAATATGTATGTAATAAAAAAACTCAAACTAGACAAGGATATATTTTTAGATGGCATTTAAAAATTTAATATAATGCAAAAAATTTCAATAAACAAGAAGAAAAAAGGAAAAGCTAAAAAATCTTTTAACAAACATGAATCCAATAAACCTTACAAAGGTCAAGGAAGATAAAAATATTTTAAAATGAGAATTCAAGAAATATATAATCAATATTGCAAAAAACAAATATCCGGAGATGCTTTCTTACGTCAAGTAAGATTAGATCCCCTTTTAAAAGAATTTGTTTCTCCTGTTAATTCACTTAATGATGTAATTCTCATCTTAAAACAAAAATGCTGCATTAGCGAACAAGTTACCAATGAAGACATGGTTCTTCAAGAGAAAGATGTTGCCAGTTATGAAGATGAAAAAGGAGAAGCAATGCCTCAATCTCCTGAGTTTGGTGAGGAGTTGGAAGAAGATTATCAAGATGATGAGTTTTATGAAGAATTAGACGAAAAATTCGGTAATCCTGATATAAGAAAAATTCTTGCCGATAATGATGATCTTGGATTTGATTTACCAGGAGCAGCTATGAATGCTATCCTTACGCATAAAGATTGGGCAGAACGTTGGGAAATTGAAGATCCAGTAGACATCGATAAAGTAAGAGCTTGGAGAGATGAAGTTATTAGAAAAGCGAAGGCAAAGAAAGGATCTATTAATGAGGCAAAGAAACCTAAAAAAGGTGAATTAACTATTGATCAGGTAAATCCTTATGAATTCAGAAAAGGTTGGAAGTATGAATATGAAAAATCTCCTGCTCTTCAAAAAGATCAGAATATCGAGAAGGCAAAAGAAATAGCTCTTCGTAATGTTTCAAAGAATCCTATTTACTATACTGAATTATTCAGCAAGAAACCAGGAGATACCAAAGGTAAGAAAGCTCCTAAGAAAGACGAGAATATTCCAGCAGCTAAGAACATTAAGAATAGCATTGAATTGAAAGATAAAGTTGGTCAAATGAAGAATGTAAACAAAGGTAAAGATAAATCCAATGTTACATCTAGTAATAAAGAACGCGCCAACGGTAAACCAAAGGGTGTTAAGGTGATGAAGCTGAAGGAACAGATCCGTAAGGAACTGCGTCAGATACTTTCTGAATCTGGTAAATTGAAAGAAGAAATTTTATCGTTTGATGAGATTAAAAAAACCGCTGATAAAATTTTAAATCAAGTTGATGGGGATAAAAATAAAGCAATAGAAAAATGTAAATATGCTTTAGATATTATTAAGCATGATCCAGGTGGACAAGATAGATCAAGATCTAAAGAACTTTTTACAAAAGTTCAAGCTTATTTATCTGGACATAAGGATCTTTCAGTAAAACCTGAAAAAGATGCATTTAGTACTAACGAATCTGCAAAATTAGATGAAGGTTGGAAAAGTTGGGTTACTGGAGGTCTTCTAACTTTATCAACTATCGGTGGAATTGGTAAACTATACCAAATAGATAAATCTAATAAGGAAGCTATTAAAAAAGCAAAAGAAATATTTGCTGAACCTCTAAATAAAATGAGTGCAGAAGAGCTTACTGATCTTGAAGACAAAGTTGAAGAAAAACTGGGTGGAAGTATTAAAACTTGGTCTTCTTCAGCTATAAAAGATCCAGATGATTCTAATCTTATAAAAGGATTTGTAAAAAAGGATATAGAAAATGCCGTTACAAAAAGACCAGAATTGTTTGGTATTGATACCAATGGTAAAATAGTATTTATTGATAAGGAAGCAAAACCTACTAACGAACGAGTTACTGTAGGTGATTTTGATACCTGGAAGAAATCAGTGGTATCAATCTTGCAGACAGCTTTAAAAACAGATGAGAAAGCCGCTGAGAAGATCTTTAAACATTATGAGAAAGATTTTAAAGCAAGTCATAGTGCCGGTAAGGATGCTAAGACTGCAGTGAAAGATTTTGCTTCTGGAATGAAGAAAGTAAAGGAGCAAGAATCCGGTGATCGTTCATTAACTTCATTTGCTAAAATTAGAATGTATTTAGATAAGGCTAAAGAAACGTCTGATAAAAAAATACAAGCCGATTTAATTAATAAAGCTATTAGTGGATTATCATATAAGGATTTTAAATCCAAAGGTGGAGAAGAAAAGTTAAAAGATCATCCATTATTTAATGATCTTATTAAAAGATATAAAGAAAGAGAAGATCATTTAGGTGAAGAATACGAAGGAAATACTGCTCCTGAGAAAGCTGATTACCAGGATGTGAAATTGAAAGAAAATTTATATAAACCTTTAAAAATAAAAGAAAATAGTAGTCCATTAGTTAAAAAAACTATAGGGGATTTAAATAAAATTATTGAACTCTGTAAAAGTTATATAAATGATACGAGAAAATGAGTTTGATGATTTACAATTATTTAAAAAACAGTTTGATGAATTAATATTGGCTGCACAAAAACTTCCAAAATTATCTAATGAGAAAGATCAAAGAAAATTTGAAGAAATTTTTGAATTGACAAAAACATTATTAATTAACGATTTAGATTCATTTTTCGATGCTGATAATAAAAAAGATATTTCTGAAGTGGTTGATTCTTTTGATTCAGCTCGTTTAATATTAGTTGATATGTTAAAGAGACATATTGAAAATTTAAAAGACGAAAAAGAAAACAATGAGAAGGGAAATTTTATAACTGAATCTTTTAAAAAAGGTAAAGAAGCTTTAAGATATTTAAAATTAAATGATATAGATGAAGGTTTATTAAAGATTAATTTTACTCAAACGGATAATAAAAAAGCAGATGAGAAGTTAGAGAAATTCATAAAATTATTAAAAGAATCTAACAAAATAGCAGATGAATATCTTAGAAAATATCCTTTAGAAGAATCTAAGAAGACAGTATCTAAAGTTCATCCAGTAGAAGGAAAGCTTCATAAACTTCTTGGTCTTAAACCAGAAGAAACTATCAAATCGAAGTATAGTTCCGGAGAGGATCTTTATAAAGCTCTTGCCAGGAAGATAAAAGATCATTCGAAAGTGACTGGTATGCTTGCATACGCAGCCAATATAAACAAAGAAAAAGATGTTTTCGATGCAGCATTACATTATGCAAAGAAAATAAACGCTAAGAAAGATGACTAAGCAGAAATCTGTAATCGTATCCGATCCAATACCTATAAAATTAAGTCCTCGTGCTATCAATGAATCGATATCTCAGAAGGAAGGTAGAATGGTTTTTCCTACTATTTTACAACGCGCTGATGCTAAGAATGAGAATACCAGGATATATCGCAGACCTATTCTAGAAAGAGAGATTTCTGCTTATGTAGAAGGACCTATTGCAGAGAAACGTGCTTATGGTGAGCTTGATCATAGTGATAAAATGGTAGTTGAATTCAAAAATACATGCCTTCATATCAATGAAATTTGGTGGGAAGGTGATGAAATTTGGGGATTAGTCGAAGTATTAGATACACCTTCTGGAAAGATACTACAGGAATGTCTAAAGAAAGGATTTTCTGTAGGCATAAGTTCTAGAGGAATAGGAAGTGTTACGGAATTAGATGAAGGAACCGTAGAGGTTGATGATGACTACAGTCTACTGTGCTGGGACGCCGTTACTAACCCATCTACGCATGGAGCGTTCTTTCAAACGAATAAAGAAAAGATACACGAATCAAAGGAAATAGTAAAAACAACTAATAAAGTTGACGAAGTATTAACTGATATACTTTGTATGAATTTAGGGGTATGTTCTTGCAAAATTAAAGTTGTATAAAAATATTTTTATAAATTTTTATTTTTTGCCATTCTTCTCCCATATTTATTAATAGCAATTAATATGCTTTCCTACCTATAAAGCATCTCCGCTATAAATTATATTTATCTTATATCTCCCAATAGATATACATATCCCAAGTTAAATACTAAGGAAAAAAATGAGTAAGAAAACTATTTTTGAACAAGCACTTGCTGACGCAAATGCCGTTAAAAAGACCGCACTTCAATTAGCCAAACAAACTTTAGAAGAGCATTTTGCTCCTAAATTGAATTCTATGATCGATAAGAAATTACAGGAAAATCTTGACGAAGAATACGACGAGGATGATTCTGATGAAGATATCGATGAAAAGAAAGAAGAAAAACCAGTATCATCAGAAGAAAAAAAATCAGAAGAAATGGATGAAGACAGTATCAACCTGGAAGAACTTCTTAAAGAATTGGAATCTGAGGAAGGTAGTAGCGAAGAAGAAAAATCTGAAGTTGACGAAGCTTACGCTTCCGAGCTAAAAGATGGTGAAAAAGATAAGCCTATGGATGAAAAGAAATCAGAAGAAGAGTCTGATGAAGATGACGAAGATGGTAAAGAAGATCTAGATGAAAAAGCAGAATATCTTAGACTGAAAGAAAAATTCGAAGGTAAGAAAGCTCCTTCTGAAGAAAAGAAATCCGAAGAAGGTGAAGATGAAAAAGAATTTGACGTTGATGAAGAATTTGACGTTGAAGCTCTTCTTAAAGAACTAGAAGGTGGTGATTCTTCCGAAGAAGAAAAATCTGAAGTTGACGAAGCTTACGCTTCCGAATTGAAAGACAAAAAGAAAGGTACTAAACCATTGGACGAAAAGAAAGAAGAAAAATCTGAACTTGATAAAGTTAAGTCTGAACTTCATGAAATGAGAACAATGATGAAAGATATCAATCTTGCAAATTCTAAGCTTCTTTATTTCAATAGAATTGTTAAGGAGAATGAAAGTCTCTCTAGAACAGATAAAGCTAATATCTTAAAGCAAATTGATAAATGTACCGATGTTAAACAAACTAAACTTGTTTATGAAACAGTAGCAGGTGCATTGAAATCTAAAAACAAAACAAACAACAATAAGAAGGCTATAAATGAGTCTTTTGCATCTAAAGCTGCAGGTAATTCCACAGCTAAGAAATCTTCAGATGAAGATAATGCAATGTATAAAAGATTCCAGGAACTAGCTTTTGGTAAACGTTTTTAATTAAAAAATTATTAAAGAATAAAAAAATGGGTGAATTTAATTTAAATGATCTCTTAGTGGAAAGTAAAATGAAGCCTTACCACAACGAGAGCAAAAAATTGCAAAAATACGTTAAAAAATGGGAGAAGACTGGTCTTCTTGAAGGTGAAGATATTACTTCCATTAAGTACGGTAAAGAGCGTATGGCTCTTATCCTGGAACATCAGGCTAGACAACTTGTAGCCGAAGCTTCTCAAACCGGTACAGGTGCATCTTTTGCAGCTGGTCAAGGTGAACAATGGGCAGGCGTAGCTCTTCCTCTTGTTCGCAAAGTGTTCGCTGATATCTCTTCTAAAGAGTTTGTATCAGTTCAACCTATGAACTTGCCTTCCGGTCTGGTATTTTTCCTGGAATTCTTGTACGGTACTAACCAACCTTTTGGTGCTCCTCGTTTCAACATTGGAGATCAAATGTATGGTGTTACTAACTTGAAAAATGTAGATGCCGCTGGCGGTCTTTATGGAGTTGGTCGTTTCGGTTATTCCGTTAACGAGTACACATCTTCTGTTAATCTTTTATCAGGATCTGCAGTAGTATTTTCAGATGTTAACTTTAATTCTAACTATAGTGCTTCTGTGTTAGCTGGTCAAATTTTTAAATACAATTTGTCAAATGCTTCTATACTGTTGCCTCAGTTTGATATAAATGGTGTACGTGCATTTAGTGTTACTAGTTCTGGAATTAGCGAAGCTAATTTGCTTCCTGAATTTACTACATATGCTAGTTCATCTGATACGTTAACTTTCTATGTAAGTGGTGCTTCTGCTACTAACCAATCTGCTTCTCTGTTTTATGCTAAACAGCCTACAGATAATACTCGTGGAGATTTTGAAGATACTACGACTCGTCCTTTGACTGGTTCTGCAGCTATCCCTGAAATCAATATCAATCTTCGTTCTGAAACGATCACTGCGAAGACTCGTAAATTGAAAGCTAAATGGACTCCTGAATTCAGCCAGGACTTGAATGCATACCAATCTCTTGATGCTGAGGCTGAAATTACCTCTATTATGAGTGAATATATTTCCATGGAAATTGACCTGGAAGTATTGGATATGTTGATCGAGAATGCTACTACAGTAGATTATTGGTCTGCTAAACCTGGTCAGGTTGTAAAAGCTGATCTATCCGGATTCCAATCAGATAGCATTACATACACTAGCCAAGGTGCTTGGTTCCAAACTTTTGGTACTAAGGTTCAAAAGATTTCTAATAAAATCCACCAAAAAACTCTTCGTGGAGGTGCAAACTTCATGGTATTGTCTCCGACTATCTCCACTGTCCTTGAATCTATTCCTGGATATGCTGCTGATACGAATGGTGATAAGTTCCAATATGCTATGGGTGTTCAGAAAGCTGGTATGCTTAGTAGCCGTTGGAAAGTGTTCAAGAATCCTTATATGACCGAGAACTGTGTTCTTATCGGTTATCGCGGATCTCAGTTCCTTGAAACTGGTGCCGTATATGCTCCGTATATACCGCTGATCATGACTCCTCTGGTGTATGATCCTGTCACGTACACCCCCTCAAAGGGATTGATGACTCGTTATGCGAAGAAGATTGTCCGTCCAGAATTTTATGGAAAATTATATATTGCCGATACAAACTTCATATAAGTTGATTATCAATAAATTAAAGCCTTCGAGAAATCGAGGGCTTTTTTTATTTCTTTTATTGTCATTAATCCTTTAGATGGTTTTCCATATTTATTTATATGGAATATATTATTAACTGTACAGGATGTGGTTCTCCTAAATCATATGCTACCAAAAGGTCCTATGATACTGCTAAATATAATCTTAAAAAGAAGGGACATTCTTATTGTTTTAAATGTCTCGGTAAAAGATATTCAAATGAATTGAAAGGAAAAAAATCTAAAATAACAAAAAGAACTTATGATAAAAAATTCTTTAAAAAATGTCCTACGTGTGATAGAAATCAAGGTTTTACTTCGAAAAAAACAATGGTCGAATCTATAAGATTAAATAAATCATGTCTCAAATGTACAGGTAAAGATAATGGAAAACGATTAAATGATATGCTAACTCAGGAGATGAGATTAAAGGCTATTGCTACTCGTGAAGGGTTTATGTCTTATGAGGAGTATTGGGAAAGTTTAAAGCATTTTAAAAGATACTTATTGAAAGTTTGGAGATTTACATATAAACAACCATTAGAAACTCTTGAAAATTTTAATAAAAGAGGCAAATCTGGTGTACCAGGAGCATATCAAGTAGATCATAAAATATCAATAAAGGATGGATATAAAATGAATATTCCAGAAGAGCAAATAGCTTCAATAGAAAATCTACAAATGCTACCTTGGGAAGAAAATCGTAAAAAATGGTCTTCTAGTATTTGGCACATATAATATTGATATTTATATCAAACTACGTTACATGACATCAAATCATCACTCCGATGAAGTCTACAAAGGTAAAAGAAAACCAAAAGGCCCTATAAAATTTGACGTAACTCTCAACGAAGAACAGAAAAAAGCAAAAGAAACTATCCTCAATAATACGATAACAGTTTTAAAAGGACAAGCCGGATCCGGTAAGTCTTTATTAGCTGCTCAAGTAGCATTAGATCTCTTATATAAGAGAGAAGTAGAGAAAATTATCATCACCAGACCAACTATTACAGCCGGTGAACAACTTGGATATCTTCCGGGCTCCATAGACGCAAAATTAGCCCCATTTACGGCACCTGTTTATGATAATATGTATAGACTCGATGATAAACAGAAGATCGAAAAATTGGTCTCTGATGGCCTTATAGAGATATTACCCATGGCTTTCATGAGAGGACGTAATTTCACTAATTGTTGTGTTATTGCAGACGAAAGTCAAAATATTACACATACTCAAATGCAATTATTATTAGGAAGGATATGTCTTGGATCCAAGATGATTCTTTGTGGAGATTCAGCTCAAATAGATCTTCCTAATAAAAAAGATTCTGGATTCGATTTCATTTGTAAACACTTGGATACTATAAAAGGATTTGCAATAGAAACGCTTAAAACGAATCATAGACATCCTATTGTAGAGCCTATTTTGGATATTTATTCTCAGTATTCCTAATTTGATATTATATCACTGATTTTTTGATATTTATATAGGAAACAACCTATATAATGGCCACTTCTATAGATATACCTGTTTATAATGATTCTGATCCAGTATTACCTATTTCCGGTAATACTCCATGGGGATTTTATGATTCCGATCCAATCTTCCAGGCAGAAGGACCAAAATTTGTTATTTATTCCTCTCGTAAGCTTGGATATCCTATAGAACAACTTGAACTTCAATATGTAAACTTTTATCAAGCATTTGAAGAGGCAGTTAGTGAATATGGTAAAGAATTATATGATTATAAGATTAGAGAGAATTATATATCAATGGAGGGTAATCCAACTGATGTTAATCTTAATAATGCCGTTATAACACCTTCTCTTGGTACAGTAATAAGAATTGCTGATACTTATGGATCTGAGTTCGGAGTAGGAGGTACAACTCCTTATTATACAGCATCTCTTCCTCTTTTTGCTAATCAACAATTTTATGATTTGAACGGATGGGCCTCATCTTCTTTGGGTATAACTCGGGGGGATTTGGAAGTTAAACGTATATTTTTTGAAGCCCCTCCTGCCATTGTACGTTTCTTTGATCCATATGCTGGCACAGGTGCGGGATTACAAAGTTTAATGGAAACATTTGGATTTGGACAATTTTCTCCTGGTATCAATTTTATGTTAATGCCAATTGAGTATGATGTTCTTACTATTCAAGCTATAGAATTTAATGACCAGATACGGAAATCTGCTTTTTCATTCAATATAGTTGACAATCAACTTAGAATATTTCCCATTCCTACTTTTAATCATAATCTTCAGCTTATATATGCTAAGAAGAGTGAAAGGAATTCTGTGGTGTATTCTAATACAACAGGTTCTGTAAGTAATATTTCAAATGTACCATATACTCCTATAGACTATAGCACTTTAAATTATCCAGCGAAGCAATGGATATTTCAATATGCAGCATGTTTGGTACAATGTATTTTAGGTAGAAATAGACAAAAATATAATGATCAAATTCCAGGATTAAAAGATCAATGGAGCTTAAATGGTTCTCCGTTAATTGCTGCTGCAACAGAAGAAATGCAAAAACTTATAGATCAATTACGAGCAAATTTAGAAGAAGCTTCAAGAACGAATCAACTTCAAAAGAAAAACACTGAGGCAGAATTGATTGGAAAAACATTAAATAATATTCCAATGCCTATTTATATTGGATGATAAAATTAGTTGAAATATTAGAATCAATTTATAAGAAGAAAGATTCTGCGAAGAAATCTTTTAAAACTTATGATATTAAAGTGATGGTTAAAACTGATAAGAGGATAAATAAAAATGAAGTTGAGGAAAGGATAAGAGGAATTGAAGGTGTAACAATAGTAAAATCTATAGAATCACAAAAGTTAGACAATTTAAGTGATAGAAATTCTAAATATAACTATGATTTATACGATATAAAATTTGTGACTAATTCAGATCCAAAACAAAAAATAGATTCTATAAAAGATGATATACTTCATAGTAAAGATAATAGTGTAAAAATTAAAGGAGTAGCCTCTATTTCTCCGGATTACAAAACAATAGAAAAAATATGAGTTTATATTTTGGAGGAAGAGATATATCCATGTTTCGGCATCTTAATAGAGAAGTGATTTCCAGGATAGACTCTGAGGAAATTGTTTACTATAAAATAGCATTGGCTAATACTAAGACGAACGCATATGGTGAAACGGATCCTAATTCAGGTAGATTTTATTATCCGGGAATTATTTTAAACGGATTAATGTTTGATGAAGAACAAACTACCACAGATAATGATACAGGACCTGACAGAGGACAAATAATAGAATTCAGATTTTTGAGAGACGATCTAATTGATATTAATCTTGTTCCTGAAACAGGAGATATACTTATGTGGAAGAATATTTATTATGAAGTTGATAGAGTAGGGGAATCTCAAATTTTAGGTAATAAGTATCCAGAATACAGTTTAAGTGATGCTACAAAGAATTTTGGATCTTCCTGGTCAATAGCGGTGTTCACTCATCATACAAGACCAACAAAATTAAATATAACAAAAGATAGATTATAATGCCTATTAAACCAATTCCGAAGACACCATCGGAAATTACAGATGAGACGATTAAACCTTATGATCTATTGGGAGATGGAAATCCGAATGTAGAATCTAATAGAGGAGATGATGTTTCGGTAAAGGATGATACCCAAAAACGGATAAATATTCGTCTTATAGATATATATGAAGCAATAATTTATTATATAAATAATGTTATTTGTCCTATTGTTATTGAAAATGGTCAACAGATAAGTGTGCCTGTTGAGTTTGCTTATGGTGATAGATGGAATGAAGTTCAGAAGAATGGATTTTTGAGAGATAAAGAAGGAAAAGTACTTCTTCCCATGATATTACTTAAACGAGATCAAATTCAAAATAGAAGTGATCTTGGAAATAAATTGGATGGAAATAAAGTTCATTTATATCAATCTTTTCAGACGCAATATACTAGAAAAAATCAATATGATAATTTTGCTATATTGACGAATAGGATACCGGTTAAGCAAAATCATATAGCTCCAGTTCCAGATTATATAAATATAACTTATAATGCTTCAATATTAACAAATAGCGTTGAACAATGTGATGATGTTATAGGAGCCTTCAATTTTGCTAATAATTCATATTGGGGATATAAAGATAGATATAAATTCAGAGTAACTATAGATTCATTTTCCGATACAGTGGAATATTCTCAAGGAGAAGACAGAAGTGTTAGATCGAATTTTAATGTGGTCGTAGAAGGTTATCTTCTTCCAGATAGTGTGAATAGAGCAAAAGCCATTCAAAATAAACTTTTATCAAAAGCGGTATTTAAAATTAAAGAAGGTTTACCGGTTAATGCTCCTGTTAAAAAAATACAAAAAATAAAATTAAGTCCATGTGGAGATTTAATAGACGATTCAGGTAATTATTTAGTGGATTCAGATGGATTAAGATTAAACTTTTTTGGAGGATCGTGTCCAGATAATATAGATGTTCCTGGATATGTGGTTCTAATAGATGGTTCTTATTTCGTAGACTATAATGGTGATAAAATAAAAATAGCATAAAAAAATTTAGAATAAAATGGCAGATAAAAAAATAAATCAATTAGATTCCGGTTCTATAAATGACTCATCCATAGGAATAATTGGTGATCCTGTTTCAGGTTCATTAACGCAGACAAGCTATCGTGCAATGAAAGATTATTTCACTGCAGGAATAACAGGAAGTTCTGGTATTATTGATACTGGATCATTAACGACTACCGCATCCTTCAACACATTTACTTCATCTTATTTAAATGATTCCGCTT
>Ga0207667_10000299_pt1 | contig 68595 bp, 67 predicted proteins | sample KBSCornC52_FD_184301 | JGI IMG/M metagenome (GOLD analysis project Ga0207667, IMG submission 184301) | Corn rhizosphere microbial communities from Kellogg Biological Station, Michigan, USA - KBS Corn C5-2 (SPAdes) (version 2) | ecosystem: Host-associated > Plants > Roots > Rhizosphere > Soil ... | reverse complement strand
CGCAACTGCTCGACAAAACCCACGCCCACTACCGAGCCCTATATCAGTAGGCTGCTTGTTTTATTACAACACTCCGCTTATGCTTAAGCAATGAGAACAAAACAAACAGGTTTTGCGGCTCTTGAGTCATTGTTAATCCTGATAATCATCTCCATTATCGGCGGCACAGGGTACTTCGTCTGGCATAGTAAAAATCAAGCCAGCTCTGCTCTAAATAATGCCTCGAATATAAATCAAAGCACATCATTTTCGAATAAGTCTACCAGCACGAAAATTTCCAACACTTCGCAAGGGTATTTGATCGTCAAGGAGTGGGGAATAAGGCTAAAAATCACACCACCGATATCTGATATTTACTACACGATCCATGGTGAAGATGCGGTACTTGGGCTTAGCTCACTGGATAAACTCACTATGAAAGATGGCTCGGCCTGTAAGCCGGATCAAAATTCGATGGTTTCATTATCCAGAAATACTCCGGCAGAGTATCAAGATTTCTTGAAGTCCAGCGGCTACCAAGACACGGCAACTCATATCGGGAGCTATTATTATCTGGAAACGGTCGCTGATCCACCCGTGCCGCCATGTGCCTATGACGCGAACGGACAAAGCGACCCTAGCGTTATGGCCAAAGTTCAAGCCGAAATAACAGCAGCAGGTACTATGGAAGCTCTACCCCAGTAGTTTTCTTGTTACAATTAGGAGATGGCCAAGTTTAAATTGGTGAGCGATTATCAACCGCAGGGCGACCAGCCGTCGGCGATTGCTCAATTGACGGATGGCCTGAACAAAGGTGAAAAAAACCAAGTTCTGCTAGGTGTGACGGGCAGCGGCAAGACCTTCACCATGGCCAACCTGATTCAGAATACCCAGAAACCGACGTTGGTCTTAAGCCATAACAAGACCTTAGCCGCCCAGCTTTATAACGAGTTCCGGATGTTTTTTCCGGACAACGCCGTGCATTATTTCGTCAGCTACTTTGATTATTATCAGCCGGAAGCTTACATGCCGCGGACCGATACATATATAGAAAAAGACAGCGATATCAACGAAGAGATCGATCGGCTGCGCCACGCCGCTACGGCCGCGCTTTTGTCACGGCGGGACGTGATCATCGTGGCCAGCGTCAGCTGTATTTACGGCATCGGCTCGGTCGAAGATTATGACAACCTGGCATTGCGCATCGCCACCGGCGAGCGCCGTCTGCGCGATAAATTATTGCGCCAACTGACCGATATCCAGTACCGTCGTAACGACATAGATTTCCATCGCAGCACTTTCCGGGTCCGCGGCGACGTCGTGGATATCTTTCCGGCCGGCGAAGAAACCGCCTACCGCCTGGATTTCTTCGGCGACGAGCTGGAAAGGATTACCCAGATCAACCCGCTGACCGGTGAAATCGAAAAGACACTGGATAAACTGACGGTTTTTCCGGGCTCGCACTACGTCACGCCCCAGGAGAAACTGCTGCGGGCTTTGGAACAGATTAAAATGGAGACCGAAGAAAGACTGGCGTGGTTCAGGGCCCATGACAAATTGCTGGAGGCCCAGCGCCTGGAGCAGCGCGTCAAATTCGACATCGAGATGCTGGAACAGACCGGCTTCGTGAAAGGAATCGAAAACTACAGCCGTTACTTGACTAACCGCGAGCCGGGCGAACAGCCGGCCACGCTGATGGACTATTTCCCGGATGACTACATGCTGATCGTGGATGAATCGCACATGACCATCCCGCAGGTGCGCGGCATGTACCACGGCGACCGGGCCCGCAAAGAAGTCTTGGTGGAGCATGGCTTCAGACTGCCTAGCGCCCTGGATAACCGGCCGCTGACTTTCAGCGAGTTTGAGCGCCATATGAACCAAGTCGTTTACGTCAGCGCCACGCCGGCCGAGTACGAGCTGACCCGCAGCCCCGAGCCGGCTCGGCAGATCATCCGTCCCACCGGCTTGCTGGATCCGATGCTCGAGGTCCGGCCGGTAGACGGACAGGTAGACGATCTGATAGCCGAAATCCGAAAGACCGTCGAGAAAAAGCAGCGTGTGCTGGTCACGACCCTGACCAAGCGCATGGCGGAGGATTTAAGCGAATACCTGCAGGAGCTGAATATCAAGGTGCAGTATATCCATAGCGAAGTCGACACGCTGGACCGGACCGACATCCTGCGCGATCTGCGGTTGGGAGTTTACGATGTCTTAGTGGGCATCAATTTGCTGCGCGAAGGGCTGGACTTGCCGGAGGTCAGTTTGGTGGCGATTCTGGACGCCGACAAGGAGGGTTTCTTGCGCAGCGAACAGGCATTGATACAGACCGTCGGCCGGGCCGCCCGCCACCAGGAAGGCCGGGTGATAATGTACGCCGATAGGATTACTGGCAGCATGCAGCGCACCATAGACGTAACTAATGCCCGTCGTTTGGTGCAGGAAGAATATAACATCAAGCACGGGGTTACCCCCACCAGCATCAGCCGCGAAGTCAGCGAGATGCTACCGCGCGAAGCCAAAGAAGAGGCGCCCAAAATAGATCTTAAGAAAATCCCCAAAGAGGAATATAAGCACATGATCCGCGACCTGACGGCTCAGATGGACCTGGCGTCCGCCAATCTGCAATTTGAAAAAGCCGCGGAGCTCCGCGACCTGATAAACGAAATCAAAACCAAGGTTTAGGGGAGGATAAAGCGGTCAAAAAAGACCGCGGAGGGAGCTGGCAGGCGGGAATTCCCGCGCCAGCTCCCTCAGACAAAAACGTGCTGTTCCGGTTTTCGCTCGGCGCCCAATTAGGCCGCCTGTCGCGCCGGGAAGGCGTACTCGACGATGATTCCCCGGTCGCCCAGAAAGGCCCTGAGGTAGTTGCCGGGACCGACCAGCTCGTCAGCGGCGTCCGTGAGCTTGAACTCGACGACGTGGCCGTTCCGGCTGAGGTGCAAGACCTCGATGTACCTGTTCTGTTCGACCGCGGCCTCGAGGGCCCGCTTCTGCCTCAGCGTCAGGACCTCGGTCAGGCGGAACCTGTGCGTATGCGCTATTACGGCGCTCATTATACTTCTCCTTCCGGAGTCGAAGTTTTTGTCTTTACCCTCCCAGGGGCAATGGAGTCATAGGAGGGCTCTATTGCTCCTTCAAAAATACTCCTATAAAACCCGGACGTCAAAGGCGATTTCAGCCTGTTAAGGTGCTATAATTAACCTTAATTATGAGCAAGTTGTCGCGCGATGACGTCTTAAAATTGGCCGCTTTGAGCAAGCTGCGCCTATCCGATGAAGAGGTTGAGAAGCTGCGCGGCGAACTGTTGGAAATCCTAAACTACGTGGAAGTTTTAGACCAGGTTGACGTTGAAGGCCTCCAGCCGACATACCAGGTCACCGGTCTGCAGAATGTAACCCGGGCCGACGAGCCGCGCGACTACGGATATCAGCCCGAAGACTTGCTGAAAAACGCGCCGGCGGTCCAAGATAACCAGCTCAAAGTGAAGAGGGTGCTGTGATGGACTGGCCGCCGATAGCCGATATCGCCGACAAAGTCCGCAGCGGCGAATTAAAAGCTGTCGAGCTGGTGCGCGGGTCCCTGGCGGCCATCGAAGAGAACAAGAACCATGATGCGATTATTTCAACTCTTGAAGTCCGGGCTTTAGAGCGGGCGGAGCAGATAGACAAAGCGCCCGCCGGCCGGCTGGCCGGCGTGCCGTTCATCGCCAAGGATAATTTTTTGACGCTCGGCGGCAAAACCACGGCCGCCAGCAACATTCTGCGGCCCTTCGAGGCGCCTTACCAGGCTACGGCCATCGAAAAATTGGAGGCCGAGGGCGCCATCTGCGTCGCCAAAGCCAACTTGGACGCTTTCGCCCACGGTTCCAGTACCGAGAATTCCGATTGGTTCGTAACCAAGCACCCGACCGATGAGTCAAGAGTGCCCGGCGGCAGCTCCGGCGGCTCGGCGACGGCCGCGGCCTTGCGGCTGGCGCCCTTCGCGCTGGGAACCGACACCGGCGGATCGATCCGGCTGCCGGCCAGCTTCTGCGGCGTCGTCGGGTATAAACCTACTTACGGCCTGGTCAGCCGCAGCGGGGTCATCGCCATGGCCAGCAGTACCGACGTAATCGGCCCGCTGACCAGGTCCGTCGGCGACGCCGCCCTGGTGCTCGACGTCATGAGCGGCAAAGACGAGTTGGATAGCACCACTATTGACCGCGATGAAAAGCCCTATATCGAGGCCGATCAGGAAATAGCCGGCAGAAAAATCGGCGTTATCAAAGAATATTTGGCGCAGGGCCTGCAGCCGGGCGTCGAGAAAATCGTCAGAGAATCGATCGATAAGCTTAAGTCCGCTGGAGCGGCCGTGGAAGAGGTCAGCCTGCCCAGCCTGCCGCTGGCGCTGGCGGTCTACTACATAGTCTGCCCGGCCGAGGTCAGCAGCAACTTAAGCCGTTATGACGGCCAGCGTTACGGGTTCAGCTCGCCGGACGCCAAAAATTTAGAAGAAAGCTATGAGCTCAGCCGCGAACAAGGTTTTGGAGCCGAAGCCAAGCGCCGCATAATGATTGGAACCCACGTGTTATCCAGCGGCTACTACGACGCTTATTATAAGAAAGCTCAAACGGTCCGCACTAAGATCATCAATGAGTTCAGCGATGCTTTTAAAAAATATGATTTTCTGGCCGGCCCGGTGGCGCCGATGACGGCGTTTAAGATTGGCGAAAAGTCCGGCGATCCGCTGCAGATGTATCTGACGGACATTATGACGGTGGCCGCTAATATGTCGGGGAACCCGGCTATCAGCGTGCCGGCCGGCGAGGCCGAAGGTCTGCCGGTCGGTTTCCAAATAATCGGCCCGATGCGCGGCGACCGCCAGTTATTGGGTCTAGCTAGGAAATTCGAGGCTATCGCCGTATGACACTCTTTCTGCTCGGCATCATCGTGTTTGGAGTGATAGTGCTGGCGGTGGTAAGCCGCCTGTCCAAGGGGCGTCCCAAAACTCTAGACCAGCAATACTTTCAGCGGCAATGGATGGAACTTTTGGCTCGCGTCAAAACTCCCGAAGGCATGATGCTGGCCGTCATCGACGCCGATAAGCTGTTAGACGAAGCCCTTAAGCGCCGCCGCTTTAAAGGCAAGACCATGGGCGAGCGGCTGGTTGCGGCCCAGCGCATGATAAGCGACAACGACGCCGTTTGGTACGCCCATAAATTACGCAACCGCCTGGTGCACGAACCTAATGTCCGCTTGAAGAAAAAAGAAGCCCGTAACGCCCTGGAAGGTTTTAGGCAGGGGCTGAGGGATCTGGGAGCTTTTTAGATGGCGCTCAGCGAAGAGACTCGCCGCAAATACACGCCGACCATCGGCATCGAATGCCATGTCCAGCTGAAGACTAAGACTAAATTATTCTCGGCGGCCGGCAATGACGCCCGGGAGGCCGCGCCCAACACGCTGATCAGCCATATTGACACCGCCATGCCCGGCGCTCTGCCGGTGCTGAACGAAAAGGCTCTGGAACTGGCTGTCCGGACGGCCTTCGCGCTGAATATCACGCCGCAGCGGCACAGCTACTTTGAGCGCAAACATTATTTTTACCCTGATTCTCCGGCCGGCTACCAGATCAGTCAGCTGCACGCGCCGATCATAGTTGGGGGCTTCGTGGAAATTACGACCGACGGCCAGAAAAGACCGATAAGCGTCAACCGCGTCCAGCTAGAGGCCGACGCCGGCAAGACCACTCATCCGGCCGGTGCCGATTATTCGCTGGTGGATCTCAACCGAGCAGGGACCCCTCTGTTGGAAATTGTCAGCGAGCCCGAGATCCACAGCCCGGCCGAAGCCAAAGCTTACGCCCGGGAACTTTATCTTTTAATGAAATACGCGGATGTCAGTGACGTCGACCTTTACCACGGCAATATGCGTTTTGATGTGAATATCAGCGTCAGTTCGCAGGCCGATGTGCTAGGGAAACGCACGGAAGTCAAAAACCTCAACAGCTTCCGAAGCGTGGAAAACGCCGTGGCTTACGAGATCGATCGCCAGATGGAACTGCTCGAAAAAGGCCAGCCGGCCGAGCAGGAGACCCGCGGCTGGGACGAAGCCAAGCAAAAAACCATTCCCCAACGATTAAAAGAAGAAGCTCACGACTACCGCTACATGCCCGAGCCCGACATCCCGCCGATTGAACTGAACGAAGAGTACATCGAAAAAATAAAATCCGAAATGCCTAAACTGCCCGGCGAAATCCGGGAAATACTTAACAGGTTAAGTATTTCTACGAATGTCGTTGAAGATATCTTGGACCGTCCGTCCATCGTCAATCCGATTTTGTCAGTACTGGAAACCGCCGCCGCGGAAGATGCCCGCCGAACGGCGTTTTGGCTGATCGCCGCGCAGCCTCCGGAAGAAGAACTGCAAGGTGCTATCGAACCCACAATAGATTCATCGCGTCTGATCGGTCTGTCCCGGATGGTGGAGGCCGGCGAACTGAGTTCAACGGCGGCTAAAAGAGTTTTCGATGAATTGCTGAGTTCGGCCGATGAACCGAAAGCCATAGCCGAACGCTTAAATTTGTTGCAGCTGACCGATCAGTCGGAGATTGAGAAAATCGTGGCCGACGTCCTGAGGCAAAACCCCAAGGCCGCCGAAGACATCAAAAACGGCGAGATGAAAGCCATCGGCTTCTTAGTCGGCCAGGTGATGGCCGCCAGCCAGGGCAAAGCCAATCCGCAGCTAGCCCAGCAGATTATCAAGAGGCAACTTGGACTGTAAAATAAGTAACATATTTGCCGAGCAAGCTATTGTAGGCTTATACTGCAGTTTATGAATACAGCTTCAGAAATCCTAGTCATCATCGTCAGTTCCGTACTGGCTATCTTCCTGGTAGTTTTAATCGTTGTCCTAATCCAGGCCTCTAAACTGATCAAACAGGTTAAAAGAGTCACGGTCCGCGCCGAGAACGTGGCGGATTCCATGGAGGCGGCGGCCTCGGCCTTTGAGCGCACGGCTTCGCCGATCGCTATTATAAAAATCATTGGTAATATAATCGACCAAACCACCAGGTCTCGTAAAAGGAAAGGGTAAACCATGGTTTTAAGACGCAAAGAGCATATCGGAAGAAAAGTAGCCATCGGTTCGGCTATCGCCGGAGCGGCCGGTTATCTGGCCGGCATCCTGACAGCCCCCAAAGCCGGCAAGCAGACCCGCCAGGTCATCGCCGATAAAGCCGACGACCTGAAGAACGACAGCGAAGGCCAGCTGCAGGACCTGAATACTGAATTGAAGGAGCTTATTAAGACCACCAAAGTTAAGACTGTGGCATTGAGTTCCAGCGCCCGCGCCGAATTCAACGAAGCCGTCGTCAAAGCCAAGGACGCCCAGAATAAATCCGCCCAGGTACTAAAAGCCGCCAAAGCCGGCGAGGCCAGCGATCCGGATTTGAACAAAGCGGTCAAACAGGCTCGGATGGCTATCAAGAACCTCGGCAAGTTCTTTAAGAGTTAAACTTCAAATTTTACTACATGGACCGGCCGTTTTGACCGGTCTTTATAAGCTATAATAAAGCTAATGAAAAGTCCGGGGGAGATACTGAAGCCTAGGGATTATGTGCATCTGCATAATCACACGCAATATTCTCTTTTGGACGGCCTGACCAAAGTCCCGGATTTAGTGGAGCGGGTGAAAAAGCTGGACATGGACGCGGTGGCCGTCACGGACCACGGGACTATGAGCGGGACCATAGAGTTTTATAAAGCCGCTCGGGAAACCGGCATAAAACCGATAATCGGCATGGAAGCCTATGTGGCGCCGCGCTCGCATCAGGACAAGGATCCGGCAAAAGACCGCCAGTACTATCACTTGACGATGCTGGCCATGAACAACCAGGGTTATCAGAACCTGATGCGCCTATCGACGATCGCCAATCTGGATGGCTTCTATTACCGCCCGAGAATCGACCACGAGCTGCTGGAAAAATATAGCGAAGGCCTGATTGTCCTCAGCGGCTGTATCGGCGGCGAGGTCAGTGACGCTTTGCGCCAGGATCAATACGAGCAGGCCAAGAAAGCGGCCGAATGGTATAAATCGGTATTCGGCGAGCGTTACTATATCGAACTGATGGACCACGGACACCCTCAGCACAGCGTCGTCTGGGAGGAGCAGCGAAAGGTGAATGAAGGGCTGCTGAAGCTGGCTAAAGAGCTGGACTTGCCGGCGGTCGTGACCTGCGACGCTCACTACCTGATGGAAGAGGACCAGGAGGCTCATGAAATCCTGCTGTGCGTCCAGACCGGCTCGTTCCTATCCGATGAAACGCGGTTTTCACTCAAGGATTTCCATCTGCATGTCGAGGATCCGAAGGAGATCATTAAACGTTGGGGCAAGACCCACCCGGACCTTATCAAGAACACTCGGAAAATAGCTGATTTATGCGAAGTGGATATCGAGCTGGGCAAGATCTTGATTCCGAAGTTCCCGACGCCCAAAGGCCGCGATGAGAAGTCTTATCTGGAGCTGCTGGTCTGGCAGGGCCTGGCCTGGCGGTACGCCGGTTTCCAACGCCGGGACCTCGGCGACTTGACTGTCGATAAGGCCAAAAAAATGCTCAGTCCGGAAATCATCAGCCGCGCCGAATACGAGCTGGATGTTGTGAACCGGATGGGCTTTAACGGTTATTTTCTGATAGTCCAGGACTTCATAAACTGGGGTAAAGACCAGGGTATCGTCTTTGGACCGGGCCGCGGCAGTGCCGCCAGCTCGATTCTGGCGTACGCGCTGAGAATCACCGAAATCGATCCGCTGACGTATGATTTACTGTTCGAAAGGTTCTTGAATCCGGACCGGATCAGCATGCCCGATATGGATATCGATATCCAGGATTCCCGGCGTGACGAGGTCATCGAATACTGCATTCAAAAATACGGCCGCGACCGGGTAGCCAACATCGTGACCTTCGGCCGGATGGCGGCCCGCAACTCGGTGCGCGACGTGGCCCGTGTTCTGCAGGTGCCTTATGCCGACGCCGACCGGCTGGCCAAGATGATTCCGCCGCCGGTCCAAGGCCGCCACATCCCCTTGGCCAAATCACTTAAAGAAATCGACGAGCTGAAAGCCGAGAACGCCAATAACGAGCAGTCGCGGCGGGTATTCGATCTGGCAGTCAGGCTGGAAGGCACCATCAGAAGCCACGGCGTCCACGCCGCCGGCGTGGTAATCGCTCCCGATGAGATCGTCAATTACACGCCGCTGGAAATGGCCCAAAAAGGGGTTATAGCCACCCAGTATTCGATGAATCCCATCGAAGAATTGGGACTTTTGAAAATGGACTTTTTGGGCCTGTCCAATCTGACGACTATTAAAAACGCGCTGCGGATTATCAAGAAAGTACACGGAGAAAACCTGGATATCAGCCAGATCCCGCTGGATGATAAGAAGACCTTCGAACTTCTGCAGAAGGCCGAGACAACCGGCGTCTTCCAGCTTGAGTCGGCGGGTATGAAGCGTTATTTGAAACAGCTCAGACCGACGGACTTCGAGGATATCATCGCCATGGTAGCGCTGTACCGGCCGGGGCCGATGCAGTGGATTGACGACTTCATCGCCCGCAAACACGGCCTGAAAAAAATCGAATATATCCATCCCGTCATGAAAACCGCCCTGGAAAACACTTACGGCGTAATCGTCTACCAGGAACAGGTCATGCAGATCAGCAAAGACCTCTGCGGCTTCAGCGGCGGCCAAGCCGACACTCTGCGCAAAGGTATCGCCAAGAAAATCCCATCGGTCCTGGCTAAGATGAAGAAGGAGTTCATCGACGGTGCCGTCAAACACTCCGGAGCCGATCGCCGCAGCATGGAAAAATTCTGGGGGCAGCTGGAAGACTTCGCGGCCTACTGTTTCAATAAGGTGCACTCGGCCTGCTACGGCCTGATCGCCTATCAGACGGCTTATCTCAAAGCCCATTATCCGGACGCTTTCATGGCGGCGCTGATGACCAGCGACTATGATAATACCGACCGCCTGGCTATCGAGATCACCGAGTGCAAGCATATGGGCATAGATGTCCTGCCGCCGGACATCAATGAGTCCTTCCATGAGTTCGGCGTGGTGGCCGGCAAGAATCAGATCCGCTATGGGTTGGACGCCATCAAAAATGTCGGCCACGGCGCCGCCGAAGAGATCCTGCGAGCCCGTACCGAGGCCGGCGGCCGGATAAAAGACCTCAGCCAATACTGCCAACTGGTCGGCTGCCGGATAGTCAACCGCAAAGCTCTGGAAAGTTTAGTCAAAGCCGGAGCGTTCGATAGCTTCGGCGACCGCAACTTATTGGTCAATAACATCGATAATATCCTGTCCTTGTCGCAAAAACTGCAGAAAGATTCCGCCAGCGGCCAGGTTGATTTGTTCGGCGATTCGCCGGCTGACCACATGAGTCCTAAGCTGACACTTGAAACCGGCGGTCCAGAGCACACTCTGCCCGAACAATTGAGCTGGGAACGTGAATTGCTCGGTCTATACTTGAGCCATAACCCGCTGGAAAGCTACACCAAGATTCTAAATTCACTGGCCAAGCCGATAGTCTCGATCAACAGGGAACTTGACGGGCGGACGGTGACGGTCGGCGGGTCGATATCGCAGCTGCGAGAGATCTCTACCAAGAACGGTTCTAAGATGGCCTTCGCCAGGCTGGCCGATACCACCGGCGAGCTGGAACTGATAATTTTTCCCAAAACCTATGCCGCTTCGCCGGAGCTTTGGCAGCGCGACAATATCATCCTCGTCAAAGGCCGGGCCGATTTCAGCCGCAGCGACGAACCGAAGATCTTAGTCGAAGAAGCCAAGCTCATCAGCGAGGACGACGCCCAAGGTTTTCAGTCGGGCGGCTACGGCGGCGGAGCCTCTTTTTCGGAAAGCATCAAACAGCGTTTATACATCAGACTGGAAGACAGTAATAACCAGCCGCTGCTGCTGACTCTCAAGGAGAAGCTGGACGGTCATCAGGGGGATACGGAGGTGGTATTGGTCACCGGCGCCCAAAAACAGATCATCAAATTGCCCCAGACCATCAATATCAGCGAGGAGAGCCTGCGCGAGCTGGCCGGGTTGTTCGGCTCCACCAATGTAGTGGTCCGCTGAATCCGGCGCCGCCGTTTACTGGGTCAGACCCGCGGTCTGGCTCAGGATGAATAGCAGGCTGGCGATTATTAAAAGCCCGAGATCCGTCAAAGGATGGCGGATGGCGTAGCGCTCGCCTTTCAGCAGGTACCGATGAAGAGCCCTGGCGTGGCGCCGGGCCCACAGCGTGCCAATAGCCAGCGCTACCATGATCGAGCCCGCCGTCAAAGCGCCGGTCGAAGTCGAGTCGCCAAGCACCAACTGAATGCGCGACGATTTTACCGGCGGGGTGACGGATGCCCGGGGGGTGATGGTAGTGGCGGGCTGCGGTTTGGCTGCCGCGGCTGCGGAGCTCGGCGTTGGGGCCGCTGTCTGGCTGCTGGCGGCCGGAGCGGGCGCGGAGGACTGGCTGGCGGCCGGCGGCGGAGCGCTTGTGGCGGCCGCCAGGACTTGCGGCTGGCCGTAAAAAGCGACCACGACGGTCATCGGGCCGCCGCCGGCCGCGGTGTAGTCCGGCACGTTGGCGTAGCCGAAGCCGACTTCCTTGTAGGCCGGGTCCAGTAGGTTCTCCCGATGCGGCGGACTGGCCATCCAGCCGTCAATCGTCGATTGCTCGTCATTAAAGCCGGTCGCCAGATTCTGTCCCAGCTTCTGATAAGAATAGCCTTGGTTAGTGACCCATATCCAAGGCGGATTACCGTCCGGGGTGTAGTGGCTCCAATAATCGCGGGCGGCCATGTCGTCGGCATTGGCTTGGGCCGCGGCGTCCAGCTTACTGTTAAGACTCAGCGGCGCTAGGCCGTTGGCGCTGCGCGAGGCGTTGGTGTCGGCTAGCAAGCTGCCGATAGTCATGCTATTGGCATAAGCCAGGACCCGCCCGCCGGGATGTTTGGCGTAGGCGGCCAGACTGCCACTTTGGATACCGACCGACAGCAGTACGCCGATTATCAAAATGATCGGCAGATACGGCCAGTAAACTTTTTCGAAAGCCCGCTTGTGGACGTTCTGAGGCTTAGTCTTATGGGTGTCGGAATTCCGGGTTTTTATTTTGGCCATTTTATAGTGATATTTTAACCTTAAGCGCTACACCTGTCCAGGAAGGCTAGCCGTACTTCAGCTGGTATAGGGCGATGGCGGCGGCCACCGCCACATTGAAGGATTCTTTACGGCCGGCCATCGGTATGGCGATGGCTATGTCGCAGATTTTTATAATGTCATCAGGGATTCCGTTCACTTCATTGCCGACTATCAGGGCGATGTCGCTACCGGTGGTATAGGTCTGCAAGTCGGTTGATGCCGGCGTCTGTTCCAGCGCGGCTATCGTAAAGCCGTCGGCTTTCAATTCATGGACAAGCGATTTTATGTCGCCGGCATATTCCCACTTTACCGTCCGTTCGGCGCCCAGCGCCGTCTTGTGGATCTGCCGGTCCAGCTTATTCCTAACATGCGGCAGGCGGGAATCATCCGTTTTGGCGGGGTATGGCGAATAGCCGGTCAGATGGACCATATCGATTCCCAGCCCATCCGCCGTCCGCAGCAGACTACCGACGTTATGAACGGAGCGGATATCGTGAGCCACTAAAACCAGCCGTCTCATACCAGCAGTTTAGGTGTTAGATGAAACGATGTCTACTTCTTAATAGCCGCTTATGTTTTAATTAGTGATATGCAAGATGTCCGGTCGCAGGAAGAGGGGGTGGCTGCCCGGCGCGCCCAAGTTCTGGGGCTCAGCTATACCGATACTTCAAAGCTGCAGAAGCAGCTGTATAAAAATATCCTGAGCGTCCCGGAGATGTACCAGCTAAAAGTGGTGCCGCTGGTTGCCGACGCCCATAACATCCATTTCGGGATTCTGACCACCACCGCCCAGCAGACGATTAATAATCTGCACAGCCGCTTCACCGACCAGCGTCTGGCATTTTCCATTATTTCTGATTCCGGATTCAAAGAATATATGGCTCTTTACGATCCTCCTAAGAAGGTTGACTACGAAGATATCAGCCTGGCGGATGACCAATCCAGCCAATTAATAGATCAGGTCAGCCGGACGCTGGATCAGGTGCGGCCGGACGACATGCTGGCTTATCTGGTGCAGCAGGCTTATCAGCTGAAATCCAGCGACATCCATCTGGAGTGTCAGAAAGAAAATATCAGGGTTAGGTTTCGGGTACACGGCGTCCTGCATCCCGTGGCCTATATCAGCCACGACAAATACCGGCACTTCGTGGCCAGCTTGGCCAGCGCCGCCAACGTCTATGCCGAAGCCGCCGACCCGCAGACCGGCCACATCAGCCGGGCCTATAAACTGGCTACCGGCGAAGAGGTGACTGTTAACCTGCGCGTGGAGACGGTGCCGACCGTTTACGGCATGGACGCCGTCATGCGGCTGTTCAATATGGACCTGCAGATGCTGAAATTGGAAAATCTCGGCTTGAGCCAGAAAGAATCGGCTGTCGTCGATGATATCATCCAACACCCGACCGGTATGGTGCTGATCGTCGGGCCTACCGGTTCCGGCAAAACGACTACGCTGTATTCGCTGATAAACACGCTTAACACGCCGCAGCGTAAGATCATCACTTTGGAAGATCCGGTCGAATATAACCTGCCGGGCGTCACCCAGATACCGGTGGTCGGCCAGCTGGAGGGGCATGATTTCGCCGAGCGGCTGCGGGCCGTACTACGCCTGGACCCGGATGTCGTGATGGTCGGCGAGATCCGCGATGCCGACACCGCCAAGACGGCCCTGCAAGGCGCCCTTACCGGACATCTGGTGCTCAGTACGTTCCACGCCAGCAGCAGCGCCGCCGCGCTGACGCGGATGGCCGATATGGTCGGCTTGAACCCGCTGTTTGCCAGCGCCATACACCTGGTTATGGCTCAGCGCCTGGTCCGGCGGCTGGACGATACCACCAAACAGCCGTACGAGCCGGACGAAGCTCTGCGCGCCCAGATCCAAAGCGTTTTAGACAGCCTGCCGCCCGGCGAAGACAGGCCGGACATCAGCGGGCTTAAATTATATAAGCCGGGCAGCTCGCCGCAATATCCATTCGGCTTCAGCGGCCAGCTGGCCATCCGTGAGCAGTTTAGAATGACGGCCGGCGTCCAGCAGCTGCTTAAACTGCCGGCCAATCAGATAACCACCGAAGCCCTGGAAGCCCAGGCCGTTAAAGACGGCATGCGCACCATGCTGCAAGACGGCGTCTTAAAAGCCGTCGCCGGCTTAACGACGCTCGAAGAAGTCTACAGAGTTGCCGGCTAAGCCTTTAAAGGGTTGCTTAAGGTGTTAAGATAGTGTAAAATTTATCAGTCTATGGAAAGTGTTGCCCGCCAAGTATCCGATAAACAGAAGAAAAAAGCCGTCGTCGATGTCCGGCCCGGTGATACTGTGCGCGTGCACCAGAAAATCCGCGAAGGCGGCAAGGAACGCATCCAGGTCTTTGAAGGTCTAGTCATCAAAGCCAGCCGCAAAAACAGTCTGACCAGCAGCTTCGCCGTCCGGCGGATAGCCAGCGGTATCGGCGTCGAAAAGTCATTCCTGATCCACTCGCCGAACATCCTTAAGGTGGAAATCGTCCGCCGCAGCAAAGTCCGCCGCAACTACCTGACCTACATGCGCGAATTAACCGGTAAAAGCGCCCGTTTAAGCGGCGTTGATTTCGATAAGGAAGCCGTGAACGCCATCCACGACGAAGCCGCCGAGGCCGAAGAGGAGCGTATCCACGAAGAGCAGGTGGACGCTTATGATCCGGAAGCCGCTAAGGCCGAAAAGGCCGCCGAAGAAGCCGAAGCCGCCGCCGCGACTGCCGAAACGCCCAAATCCGAAGCTGAAAAGATCGAAGAACAGCCGGCCGAAAAAGCCGAGGCCAAGGGTCCGGCCGAACCTCAGAACAAAGAATAACCGCTCGTCCATCAGCCCGCCGGCACATTCGAAAACGGGATGGTCGAAGCTTTACTCGCTAAAAGAGAATCTGCGCGCAGAGCAGAGCTTGCGCTCGATTCATCTTTAATCGAGCTTGCTTCTCCCTCTGTTTTCTCGAGTACCGGCTATAGCTGATGGGCTCGCTGGACCTGGACAGCCCATTTCGCTGATGCGATACTATCTTTATGATCGGGGTAGACGAAGTAGGTAGGGGGTGTTTAGCCGGCCCATTGTTAGTGGTGGCCGCCCGGGCCACGTCCGATCTGCCGCCAGGACTTAAGGACTCCAAGTTATTATCAAGAAAACAAAGGGAAGAGACACTTGACTTGTTAAGTATCTGCTGCCAGTTCGGCGAAGGCTGGGTGAAGTGCTCCGAAATCGACCGGCACGGCCTGTCTAAAGCCTTGAAGCTGGGCGGCCGGCGGGCGCTGGAGAACCTGGCGGCGGCTAGTGACGAAGCAATCGTCCTTGACGGCAAGTTCAACTATCTTCCCAAGAAATTCAAAAATGCCAAAGCTATGGTCAATGCCGACAACCTGATGCCTCTGGTATCGGCGGCCAGCATCTACGCCAAGGTCACCCGCGACCGACACATGTTCGAACTGGCCAAAAAATATCCCGGATATTTCTTCGAAAATCATGTCGGCTACGGCACCAAAGCCCACATGCTTGCGTTAAGTGAACACGGCGCGCTTAAATATGTCCATCGCCGCTCGTTCTTACCGGTGGCCAACCTTAATTAACGGAGGCTAGAATTATTAAAACGACCGAGCGAGGTCAAAAGGCCGAAGCCGCGGTGGCTCAGCTGCTGGAGCGGCGGGGCTTTGAGGTAATCGGCTGCAACTGGAAGACCCGGATCTGCGAGATCGACGTGATCGCCAAAAGAAGCGGCATCATTTACCTCGTGGAGGTCAAATACCGGCGCAGCGACTTCGCAGGTGACGGTTTTGAATATATTACCGCGCAAAAAATGCATAAGATGAGTTTCGCAGCTGAAATCTGGAAGCAGACTTACGGCTGGCACGGCGATTACCGGCTGATGGCGGCGGCCGTCAGCGGCCCCGATTGCGAACGGATAGAATTAATCGAAATCGATTAAAAATCCGATTTTTTCAGCCAGTCTTTGACCGGCTGTTCGTTACGCTGCCGCCAGCCGATACGCCCTTCGATCTCTTCGATACCCAGCTTGATGGCCCGCTCTAAAGCCAAGTTGGACTTCGGCTCGAAAAAAGCCTTATATTGCGCCAATTGTTCGGGCTTGGAAAAAACCATCGCCGCGTAACGCGGAAAACGATCATAAGATTTGTCGCTGCCGTAATTTCTTTCCACCCACGCCCAGTTGTCCTGCAGCCATTGCCAAGTAGCATCGGTACCGTAGCGGTTGCGCATCAGCCAGGCGAACCATGTAGGCGCGTCCTGCAAGCGGACCTTGGGGCTGGTGATCATCGTCAGTAATTTCTTTATCTTAGCCGGCTGGCGGGCAGAGGCCAGCTCGGAAGCGACCTCGTCCTTTTCGTCGGCGTTATTCAGTGATTCATGGAGTTTGAGCAGTCGGTTAAAATCGGCATCCGACCCATGGCGCGCGCCTATGAAGTAAACGACCGAGCGGATGTCCGGCGCCAGATCGGCCGGCTCACTGAAGTTTTTAAACAGCTTCAGGCCCTCCTTGATGACTGCCGGTTCTTCGGCGGCAGCCGCCAGGCTTAGGGCCAAACCGCGCAGCTTCAGCCTTTGGGCCGGCTCATTTTTGGCGGCTGTCCAGCCCAGCTCTTTGACTAGCGGGGCGGCCAGCGGCCTGATAAACCCATTCAGCCTGTTTTCGAGTGATTCATCCTTACCGATAAGATTCCGGGCATTGCCGATGATGCCGGCCAGCATGCCCCAGACGGCCTCGTCGCGCTCATTGGCGTAAGCCGGCAGCAACTGGATATTCTGCAGCGTGGAAACCCGGTCGGCCCGCTCTAAAAGCAGATAGCTTTGGACTAATAGCAACCGATCGATCGGAGTCAGGATACCCTTGCGGACAGCCGTCAGTATCTCGTCAAAGTGGCCCTTATCCAGATACTGGGTTACGAAATAGCTGTGCCCGTCATGGTTCAGAGTCAGCGGATAATCAGTCGGCTTGGTGATCTTAAAGCTGCTTTGAGCGGCTTTGAAGAGCGGCTGGTCCAGGGGCAAAGACGCCGCCAGCGGTATCTGCCAGATGGTTTTGGAGCCGGCGTCCCGGCCGACGACCAGCCGCCGCTGGGTCAGAGTAAGTTCCGATTCACCGGGTCGGTAATCGGCTTCCACGACCGGGTAGCCGGGCTTCTGCAGCCAGGTGCGCATGATATCCCCGATTCTTATGCCGCTGGCTTTTTCCAGATGGTCCCATAGGTCGTCGGCTATCGTATTCTGGTAACCGAACTCTTCAAAGTAACATTTTAAGCCGGCTCTGAAATTATCTTCGCCCACCAGGTGGCGGACCATGTTCAGCAGGCTGCCGCCCTTGGCGTAAACGATCGAAGGGTCGAATAACGAGGCCAACTCGTCCGGATGATTCACTTCTGTCTGGACGGCTTGGACGGTGGGTAAGCAATCGCGGGCCAGCGCGCTGCCGATTTCGCGCCGCGCGAACTCATTCCAGATATCCCACTCGGGAAAGAGCTCGTCGACCGCCCGGTATTCCATAAGATCGGCGAAGCTTTCGTTCAGCCATAAATCGTTCCACCATTTCATGGTCACTAAGTTGCCGAACCATTGGTGGGCCAGTTCGTGGCAGATGACCATCGCCACGAACTGCTTGGTTTCGATGGAGCTGCTTTTAGGGTCGACATAAAGAACCGATTCCCGGAAGGTTACCAGCCCCCAGTTTTCCATAGCGCCGGCCGAGAAGTCCGGCAGTCCGATGAGATCCAGTTTCGGCAGCGGATAAGCGACGCCGTAATAATCTTCGAAAAACTCCAGGCAGCGGACACCGACATCCAGGGCGAAATCCGTCAGCTTGACCTTGTCGGGGGTGGCATAGACGCGCACCTCGACATCGTTCTTAGTCTTGGATGATTTGAAGCCCAGCTCGCCATAAGCGAAAGCCAGCAGATACGTGCTCATCTTAGGGGTAGTCTCGAATTTCGTCTCCAGCTGCCCATTATTTTCAGTCTGTGACTTAATGGGCGTGTTGGCGATGACGGTTTCGTCGGCCGGCGAAATGACAGTCAAATCGAAATCGGCTTTAGCCTCCGGCTCATCGATGCAGGGGAATGCCTCGCGGGCATGATGGCTCTCGAACTGGGTGGCGATCAGCTGTTTCTTCTGGCCGGCCAGCCGGAAGTTACAGGGGTAGATGCCGTGCATCGGATCGGTGATCTTGCCGGAGAACTCCAGTTCGATGGTGTATCTTCCGGGATAGAGCTGTTCGGCGGCGTGCAGGCGCATTTCGTCGAAAGATTTCTGGATATTGATGCGTTCGACTGATATCGGGGTATCGCCGGAGCGTTTGTCGTGCCGGGTGATCTTGGCCGTTTTGATTTTCAGATCTTTCTGATGCAAGGTGATCCTGGAGCTGGGCCGCCCGGTTTTTCGTCCCTTGATCACAACGCGGCCGGAAAACTCCATCTTACCTCGGTCCGGCGCCAGTAATAGCTCATAATGCTCCGGTGCGAACGCGTCAAAAAGTCGTTTTACCTTCTTCACTTTGCAATAGTTTAACATCTAAAAGCTTGCTATCTGTAAGCATTTTGGTATAATTAATTCAGTTCATCCGGCCGGCAGGTCGGATTTTTTCATGAAAAGGAGTTAGAAAAATGGAAATGGATTTCAAACAATTGGCGCAGGCAATCAAGCTTATCGCTGAAGAAAAGAACCTGCCCGAAGAGCAGGTCCAGGAGATAGTTCAGCAGGCCTTAGCCGCCGCTTGGCGCCGTGACTACGGCGACCGCGAACAAGATGTCCGGGTGACAATGAATTTGAATACCGGCGAAGTCACCGCGTATGTTACTAAGGAAATCGTCGATGAGGTCGAAAACCCCCATCTGCAGATCAGCTTAGGCGACGCTCAAGTGATGAGAAAGAATGCCAAAGTCGGCGAGACGGTGGAGATAGTCCAGAAGGTCGAGGACTTCGGCCGGGTAGCCGCACAGACCGCCAAACAGGTGATCTTGCAGCGTCTGCGCGAGGCCGAGCGCGAAATCGTGCTGGCCGAATACGAGGACAAGATCGGCGGTATCGTCAACGGCACCGTGACCCGAGTCGAAGGCCGCGTGGTTCGCATCGAGCTGGGCCGGGCCCAGGGCCTGATGCCGGCCAGCGAACAGATTCAGGGCGAGCGCTATTACCCCGGCCAGCGCCTCAAGTTTTATCTGAAAGACGTCGAAAAAAGTTTTCGCGGCCCGCAGCTGATAGTCAGCCGCGGTTCCAAAGAGTTCATCGAACTGCTGTTTGCCTCCGAAGTTCCGGAAATGGAGAATAAGGCCGTAGAAATCAAAGCCGTAGCCCGTGAAGCCGGCGTGCGATCGAAGATCGCGGTCAGTTCCAATGTCCAAGGCGTCGATCCGGTAGGTACTTTCGTCGGCGGCCACGGTACGCGCATCAACGCCGTCCGCGACGAGATCGGCAGCCAGGAGATGATCGATATCGTCGTCTGGGACGATGACAAAAACACCTTCGTGGCCAACGCCATGAAACCCGCCAACGTGACTCGTGTAGAGATCAAAGGCGAAAAAGCCAGAGTCATCGTGCCCGAAGACCAGCTGAGCATAGCCATCGGCAAGGCCGGGCAGAACGTACGTTTAGCCGGCAAGCTGACCGGTTACGAACTGGACGTCGAGGCCGATAAACCCGCCGGTGCGGCCGAAGAAGCGGACCCGGCGCCGGCTGACAGCGTGGAATCCAAGCCGGTAGTCCAGAAGCTGAAGAAGAAGTCCGACCTCGAGAACTCACTGCTGGAAGCCATCGAAGAGCACGGCACCGACACCGATAAATAAGAAATTTATCCGATTTAAGTTAGCACTCTTGACATGAGAGTGCTAACTTTTGTATCATAAAAGTACGCTGAAACGTTTTTCTCAATCTGTAAAAGAGGTTACAGCTAAAGCTAAGATTTAGAGGGTATAAAATAGGTATATGATTCCAAACTCACCGGATTTCCAAGAATTCTTATCGCATCTGACCAATAACGCGCTGCATAGCCTGCGGCACGCGGACGCCATCGCCCGCGCCAGTGGCAGCGCCTACATCGGGACGGAGCATTTATTACTGGGAGTATTAGCCCAAGAAGGATCGATGGGTTCTAAGATCTTAGAGGGCGCCGGCGTAACGCTGGACCGGGCCCGCTTAGCGCTTAACCTGACTCCAAAAACTTTAGTTATCAACATGGGCGGCAAAGGTTTGTCCGAGACCGCCAAACTGACGCTTAAAATGGCGTGGGAAATCGCCCAGGAATTCAGCCAGGATTATTGCGGCACGGAACACATCTTATATAGCATCTTAAGCCAAAAGAATGCCCGGGCGACGACCCTGCTGCGGGATATGAGCGTCGATATCGATGGCTTAAGCGCCGAAGTCGAGCAGTTCCTACAGAGGCAGCAATACGAGGGCGACGGCCAGGCGCCGGACGGCAAACGCCGCGGCAAGAACGCCAAGAAATCGGCTCTGGAATTCTTCGGCACCAACCTTACCAAACTGGCTCGGGAGAAAAAACTGGATCCCGTAGTCGGCCGCGAACCGCAGATCAAGCGCGTCATCACCATCTTAAACCGCCGCACCAAGAATAATCCGGTGTTAATCGGCGAGCCCGGCGTCGGCAAGACGGCCATCGTCGAAGGTCTGGCCCAAAGGATAGTCAATGAAGAAGTGCCGGACAGCTTATTGGATAAGAAGATCATCACCCTGGATCTGGCCGGGATGATCGCTGGCACAAAGTACCGCGGTGAATTCGAAGAGCGCCTCAAAAAAGTCATCGCCGAACTGGAACAGGATAAGAACGTCATCGTCTTCATAGACGAGCTGCACCTGATAGTCGGCGCCGGTGCCGCCGAAGGCAGCATGGACGCCGGTAACATTCTAAAACCCAGCCTGGCCCGCGGCAAAATCCAGATGATCGGCGCCACTACCACTGATGAATATACCCGCCATATAGAAAAAGACGCCGCCCTGGAGCGCCGATTCCAGCCTATCCAGGTTCCGGAAACGACCCCCGTCGAGACCCTGGCCATCTTAAAAGGTCTGCGCAAACATTACGAGGAATTCCACGGCGTGCGCGTCAGCGACGACGTCTTAGAAGATACCGTCAACTTCGCCCGGCGCTATATTAATGACCGCTACATGCCGGATAAGGCTATCGATCTGCTGGACGAGACATCAGCCTACCTGCGTGTCAACAAAGGCAAGACGCCGCCGGAACTGCGCCAGCTGCAGAAGGAATTGAAATTGGTCAATCAGCGGATAGATGAAGCGGTGGACGGCGAAGATTATGAAAAAGCCGCCCGTGAAAAACAGCGCGCCAGCCAGATCAGCGAAGACATCAAGAAGTTGGAGACCACCACTCGCGCCGGCAAGCCCATCACCATCAATTCCGATGACATGGCCGACACCGTGGCCCGGATGACCGGCGTGCCGGTTACCAAAGTCATCCGCTCCGAAGCCAAGTATCTGGTAAACCTCGAGAAAAACCTCGGCAAATATATCATCGGCCAAGACGAAGCCGTCGAGACCGTATCCAAGGCTGTGCGCCGCAGCCGCTCCGGTATTTCCAGCGAAAAACGACCGATCGGCTCGTTCATATTCCTAGGTCCGACCGGCGTCGGCAAAACCGAATTAGCCAGAGTGCTGGCCCGCGAGTTCTTCGGTTCAGACGATGCGCTGGTAAAGATCGACATGAGTGAGTTCGGCGAACGGCACACCGTCGCGCGTCTGATCGGCGCGCCGGCCGGCTACGTCGGCTATGACGATCCCGGGCAGCTGACCGACCGTATCCGCCGCCAGCCATACAGCGTGGTGCTTTTCGACGAGATCGAAAAAGCCCATCCGGACGTCTTCAATATGCTGCTGCAGATACTGGAGGATGGGGTGCTGAGCGACGCCAAAGGCCGAAAGATTGATTTCACCAATACCATCATCATCATGACCAGCAACATCGGCGCCGAAAAGCTGCAGAAAGAAGCCAGCTTCGGTTTCTCGGCCAGCAAATCCACCGACTTCGACAACTTAGACGAGCTGCATCAGGCCAATAAGGACAAGGTCTTAGAAGAGCTCAAGAAGACCATGCGGCCGGAACTTCTAAACCGCATTGATAAGATTATCGTTTTCAGAGCGCTGACTAAGAAAGACGCCCTTAAGATTCTTGACATCCAGCTGGAAGATCTGCGGACCCGCCTGGTCAAAAAAGGTATAGGTCTGCAGGTCAGTCCCAAGGCCAAAGAGTATCTGATGGAGCGAGGATATGACGCCCACAACGGCGCCCGGCCGATGCGGCGCTTGCTGCAAGAGACCTTGGAAGACGCCATTGCCGCCGGTCTGCTGGAAGACAATTATCATACCGGCGACGTCGTGACCGTCAATACCAAGAGAACTCCCGACCGCCAGACCGAACTGACTTACGCTGCCGCCCTGGAGTAGGCTGAGATATACTACTAGGAATGACCGCTTTTAAACGAGCTTTATCCTTCGTAATCCTGCTGGCGCTGCTGAGTTTCCCGGTTTTAGTCTACTTTAACGCTCAGGCCTTAAGCGACTGGTGGCAGTTGCGCGGCTACTCGCCGCCGGCGGCCGTGACGGCTCTTGCCTCCCAGGATACTATGACGCCTTACGCCAGGCATGTTTTTTATGTCAATCACCCCGACCTGGAATCCAATGCCGCGCAGTTTCGCGCCGACTGCAATGAGACCGAACAGACCATCGTGCTGGGCTGTTATCATTCAGATCAAAGGGGGATATTCGTCTACGATGTCCATGACCCGCGTCTGGCCGGCGTCCAGCAGGTGACGTCGGCTCACGAGATGCTGCACGCCGCCTACGACCGGCTGAGCAGCAAAGACAAAAATTATGTCGATGGCCTGCTGACGGATTACTACGACCACGACCTTAAGGACCAGCGTATTATCGACACTATGAACGAGTACAAAAAGACCGAGCCGAGCGATGTGGTGAATGAGATGCATTCGGTTTTCGGCACCGAAATAGCCGATTTGCCGGCTCCGCTCGAAGCTTATTACGCCAAGTACTTCACTAACCGGCACGCCGTTACGGACTATGCCAATTCGTATCAGGCGGAATTCACCAGCCGCGAAGACCAGATAAAGGCCGATGACGCCCAGCTGGCGGTTTTAAGAGCTCGCATTCAGGACGAAGAAAGTTCTCTGCAGGCCCAGAGTTCGAAGATTGACGCCGACCGGTCGCAGCTGGACAGCGAAAGAAGCTCCGGCGATGTCGCCGCCTACAATGCCGGCGTGGCGCCGTTCAATCGCGAGGTGGATGCTTATAATGCCGGCGTGCAAAGACTAAGGAGTGATATAGCGTCTTATAACCAGCTGGTGACGGCTCGCAACGCCATCGCTCAGGAACTGACCAGCCTGGACCAATCTATCGACACCCGCCTCACACCGCAAACGGCGCAATAATTTGTTAAACTAGGAGCAATATGGCCAAGTCTTTGGGAGTAAGGTTCACTTGTTCGAATTGCGGCGCCACCTATAACAAGTGGCAGGGCCGCTGCGGTAATTGCGGCGAGTGGAATACGCTGGTCGAGCAGGTGGAAGTCAGCACGGCCACGGCCGGCGCCAGCGGCCGCAAACTGGCGACCGAATCGGTCAGTACCGCCCGTAAAACCAGCACCGCGCGGCTGAGTTCAGGTATCAAAGAGGTGGATGAAGTCTTAGGCGGCGGCTTCGTGGCCGGCAGCGTCAACCTGTTGGCCGGCCAGCCGGGAATCGGCAAAAGCACCATCCTGCTGCAGATCGCCCATAACGCCGCCAAAAGCCTGAAAGTCTTATACATCAGCGGCGAGGAATCGGCCCAGCAGATCGCGCTGCGCGCCGAGCGCCTTAAAACCGAAGACAAGAACCTGCAGCTGGCGGTCTCCACCGTGGCCAATGATATTGCCGCAACCATTAGCGGCGGCGGTTACGATATCGTGGTGGTGGACTCCATCCAGACAGTGGCTGTCAACGAAATCTCCTCGGCGGCCGGCAATGTCAGCCAGATCACCAACAGCACCCAGCTGTTAACAGCCGCCGCCAAGGCCAGCAATACGGCCATGATATTGGTCGGCCACGTTACTAAAGAAGGCTCGATCGCCGGTCCAAAACTGCTGGAACACATGGTGGACGTAGTCCTGCAGCTGGAAGGCGACCGTTACGGCGGCTTTAAGATTTTGCGCGGCGTCAAAAACCGCTACGGTTCGACCAACGAAGCCGGGATATTCGAGATGACAGATGTTGGTATGAAAGCCGTGGACAATCCGTCGGCGGCACTGTTGGCCGAAAGGCAGATCAGCGATGGCTCAGTAGTCCACGCCACCATGGAAGGCAGCCGGCCGCTGTTAGTCGAAGTCCAGGCGCTGGTGAATCCGACCAGCTATGGTTACCCCAAACGGACGGCCAGCGGCATCGACCTTAACCGCGTGAATTTATTAATCGCGATGTTAGAACGCCGCACCAAGCTCAAGCTGGCCGACAAGGACATTTACGTGAACATAGTCGGCGGTATCCGGCTGACCGAACCGGCGGCCGACCTGGCCGTCTGCATGGCCATCGCCAGTGCCGCCAAAGGCATGCAGCTTAAGAAAAACGCAGTGGTCTTCGGCGAAGTCGGTTTATCCGGCGAAGTCCGGCATGTACCATTCTTAGATAAGCGGATCGCCGAAGCTAAGAAACTAGGGTTTGAGGCGGCCATCGGTCCCGTAGTCCGCGGCGGCAAGAAGCCGACGCTGCTGTCGTCTGTCAGCGATGTCCGCAGCGCCCTTAATACTTTTCTCGAAAAAGACTAAGTATGGCTAGTAGCTGGCGTGTCACCAGCTGAATCAGTTAGTTTAATCGGTTTATTGGCCGGGGCTGAGTAAGAACAGCTTGTTGAGGTAGTCGTACATAGAACCGCGTTGTTATCGGTCCTTATGACTGTATATGTTCCAGAACCGCCAGACCAACTAGCCCCCGTGGTGCTTGCGCTTTGGAATGTCAGCGGCTGGGCCGCTTGAGTAAAATTTATGGTGGCCGAATCGCTGGCACTATATAGGACACTGTCAGTAACGGTCGCTGTCAGCGTACCGCTAGCCGTAGGCGTATAGGTCCAGGGGTCGTTATCCTGCGGGTCGCTCACCGCATGCGTCCTGACTACTTGGCCGTTGATGCTATAAGTAATCGTTCCTGGGTATTGAGGATATTGGGAGTCGTTGAACGGGTGGGTGCCAGCCGAAACGAAAGCATTGATGGCGTAACTGCCGTCCGGGTTTGGGTTGGCGGTCAGAGTAATGCTAGGCGGACTGTCGCTACACTGATGGACATCGTCCGGAGCGCCATTATTATTCGACGTCGAGTTAGAGGCATTGTTCCCCGGCGGGTAGAATACATCGATCGAAAAGGCGTTAGGCGCGGCGGCGCCGCCCAGCTGCTGTTTGGCGAGCTCCGGCGTACAGCTGGTGGCTATTTTGCCGGAAACCTTATCGATCACCACGCTCTGGCTGCTAACCGACCGCTGCTTGTACCAGGACGGATAGATGTCCGTGCCCACGGCCGGTCCCTGCGTGGCGTAAGGCATCTGGCTCTTATAAGCCGGCAGATGCTGGATGCCGGCCGGTTCGGTCCAATTGACCGGGTTGGTGTGCAGGCTATCAAGAGCGTATTCCATGACGGTGCGGGTCAGCGGCAGGGTGATGAACTCCATACCGGCGGCATTAAGAGCCTTGTTGCGGGTATGATAACCCACCCAGCTACCGACCGCGTATTGGGTATTCCAGCTCATCATCAGGCCGTCGAAACTATTGTTGGTGGTTCCGGTTTTGACGGCCGTATCCCAGCCCTTGTAATGCTGCCACTTTTGAGATCCGCTTAAATAACTGGCGGCGGGGTCGGACAGCATACTGTTGACTATGTAGGCCGCTTCCGGTCTTACGACCTGGGTACCTTTGGGCTGCTTGAATGTATAGAACGTCTTGCCGGCGGCATTCTGGAGGCTCTTTATATAAGTATTCGGAATCGCGTTACCGAGCCTGCCCAGACTGGCCAGACCGTTTATGTGCTGGTCCAAGTGTAGGTAAGCGCCGTCGCCGATCGCCGAAGCGCCGTAGCACTGCGTTTCGTCAGTCGATTTGGCCTGGTTGACGTCTACGCCGTCTTTAAAGCATTTATAGGCGTCAGGGGCGGACATTAGCGAATCGGCGGTACTGATCACCTTATTGATCGATTTGGTACGGTTGACGCTGGTGTCATTGGGCGTGGCTTCTAACATGGCTTTGACGGCCGGCACGTTGCGGGAACCGCCCAGGGCGTAACGCAGCGTTTCGGGCCCCGGATATTTGAAATCGTAGTCATGCAGGCAGTTCCCGGTGGCCGAGACGCCGGTCGTACAGGGATAACCGGGCAGCGGGCCTTTGCTGTCATAGAGGACGGAGCCGGCCCCGACATTATTGTTGTTGTCTATTAAAGTCGAATAGTCGTACGGCTTGAAACTGGAACCCGGAGAGATATAGGCCTGATGGGCATAGTTGAACTGTCCGTGGTCGGGATCTGTGAAGTCTACGCCGCCGACCAGGGCGCGCATCTGGCCGGTCTTGACGTCTTCGACGACCATCGCCTCCTCGTCGCCGCCGTAGCGCTGAACATTGCTGTAATTGTTCTGAACGGCCTTTTCGGCCTCGTTCTGCAGATTCATATCAAGAGTAGTGATGACCTTCCAGCCGCCGACCTTGGCCGATTGGCTGGCGAAACGCTTGTTCAGCTCGTCGCGGGCCGCCAGCACGAAATACGGCGCCCGGATGCCGGCGTAATAAGACTGCTGCGACTGGACTTCGGCCAGCACGTCGACTTTCTTGGCGGCATCGGCCTGGGCCTGAGTAATTTTGCCCTGTTTGGCCATCTGGTCTAAGACATAGTTATAGCGTCCCTTGAAAAGCTGCTCGTCAAAATAAGGGCTGTACTTGGAATAGTAAGCCGGGGCTTTGGGGATGGCCGCCAAAAAAGCCGCCTGGGCCAAAGTTACGTTCTTAGCCGATACATGGAAATAGTCCTCGGCGGCGGTCTGGACGCCATAATCGACGCTGCCATAAGGCGCCACGTCCAGGTAGCTAGTCAGAATCTGGTCCTTGGTGTAATTGCGCTCCAGCTCGACCGCCAGGATAAGCTCTTTCATCTTCAGGGCTATGCTGCGGTTCTGATTGAAATCCTGGGTCAATTTGACCAGCTGCTGGGTAATGGTCGAACCGCCCTGGGTGCTGCCGCGGTGCAGGGCATCGACAAAGAAAGCTCGGGCGATACCTTTGATATCGAACCCTCGGTGCTTATAAAAATCTTTATCTTCTACGGAAACGGTGGCTTCTTTAAGATAGGGTGAGATATCCTGGCTGGCTACCGGAATGCGTTTGACGGCGTTATAGTCCTGCCACAGAAGGGTCTTGCCGCTGCTGTCGTAGTAGCTGATACTGCCGCCGATGTTGCTGCCCGATAGGTCGGTGATGTCTTTAAGGTCCTTACGGTAATAAGCGAAGACGGCCAGTGTCAATATGAACATCGCCACGATGGCTATACCCACGGCTTTTAAAGCGGTGATGGCACCGTCGCGGCTGAACCAATAGGCCGCCAGCCGTTTGGGGTGCAGGCGCCAGGCCAGGCGCTTGAGGCGAGATTTGGGCAGACCGCGCAAGCGGTTCACCCGGCGTAGGGCCTTGGCTTGTCTCATAGCAATATAACGTTCACCGAGGGAGCGGTTCACCTTCAATACTTTACCGCTGCGAGTAGTGATAGGACGACTACCGGAGCGGCGCGGATTTTTCTTCATTAAATTCTTATACTCCCTGCTTAGACATAATTATATCAAACCGCTTACTATCAGCTACATGGATTATATTCGGTTATACTAATAGTAATTAAGGAAAATTTACCTGAAAAACAGCTTATGAACCTCAGTGACGACCTCAAATGGCGCGGCCTGATCAAGGATAAGACTTTTAGCGACGATAAGTGGCTGGACGAACCGCGGACTTTTTATCACGGCGTGGACGCCTCGGCCGACAGTATGACCATCGGCAATCTGGCGGCCATGCTGATGGCCCGGCGTCTGCTGGAGTCCGGCTGGAAAGCGGTGCTGCTGGCCGGCGGCGCGACCAGCCTGATAGGCGATCCCAAAGAGACCAAGGAACGCGAACTGCAGCCGCGCGAAGAAATCGAGAAGAACGTCGCGGCCGTCAAAGGACAGATCAACCAGCTGTTCGCCGGCCAGCAGTTCACTCTGGTCGATAACTACGACTGGTTCAAGGATGTCGGGTACTTGGATTTCCTGCGCGACGTCGGTAAGAACTTCGCCATGTCCGAGCTGATGCAGCGCGAGTTCATCACTGAAAGATTGCAGTCCGGCATCAGCTACGCCGAATTCAGCTACTCGCTGATCCAGGGCTACGATTACTGGCAATTATATAAGAACCATCAGGCCGTTTTGCAGATCGGCGGCTCGGACCAGTGGGGCAATATGCTGTCGGGCGTGGCGCTGATCAGGAAAAAAGAGGCCCAAGAGGTCCACGCCCTGAGCATGCCGCTGGTCGTCGATAAATCCACCGGCCGCAAGTTCGGCAAGAGCGAAGCCGGGGCCATCTGGCTGGATGCCGCTAAAACCAGCATTTATAAGTTCTATCAATTCTGGTACAACGTCGGCGACGAAGACGCGGTCGACTACTTGAAGATCTTTACTCTGCTGTCCAAAGAAGACATCGAGTCCCTGGAGGCTCAGCAGAAAGAGCGGCCGGCAGACCGGCCGGCTCAAAAAAGGCTGGCGTCCGAGGTGACGGCTATAGTGTATGGGCCAGACCAGGCTAAGCGGCAGGAACATATCGCCCAGGTGCTGTTTTCCGGCGGCGACATCCATAGTCTTGATGATTCAGAAGTAGCGACGGTCAGGGAGGAACTTCCCAGCCGGAAGGTCCAGCCGGGCAGCGCTGTCGTTGAAGTACTGGTCCAAACCGGCCTGGCGGGTTCGAATTCCGAAGCCCGGCGCCTGCTGGAGAGTAAAGCCGTCTATGTCAATAACCAGCCATTCCAAAGGCCCCACCTGGATTCGGCCGATTTCACGGACGGCCGCCTGATGCTGCGCCGCGGCAAAGCTTATAAAGATTCCGCGCTGGTCGAGCTCGCTTAAATCATGCAGAAATTCCTAGGCACGGTAGTCGGTAAATCTGTCAAGGCCGGTCTGGCCTACCGCAGGGGCGGCGGCCAGGCGCTGCCCGGCTTGGTCGTGGAAAAATTGTTCCCGAATTACGTCGGCGCGATGCTGAGCAACCTGCCCGAAGGCGTGGTTATCATCACCGGCACCAATGGCAAGACGACTACTACTAAGATGGTCGTCCATCTCCTTAAAGCCAATGGCAAGAAAGTGCTGACTAATTCTACCGGCAGCAATCTGACCCGCGGCATCGCCTCGTCGCTTTCCCAGCACGCCAAAGTCACCGGAAAACTGCCATATGATATGGCGGTGCTGGAAGTCGACGAGGCCACCGCCCGGCGCCTGGTCAAGCAAGTCAAGCCTAAATGGACGCTGGCGCTGAACGCCAGCCGCGACCAGCTGGACCGCTACGGCGAAGTCGACACCGTAGTGTCTTATATAAAGGCCGCCATCGCGGAGTCAGAAGGAGTTATTACGAACGCCGGCGACCCTAAGTTAGTGGCGGCCGCGGGTAATTTAAAGAAGCAGGTAACCTATTTCGGCTTCGCGGAGAAACTTCGCAAGTATTTCCCGAGCGACTATGATTTAGCCGCGGTTAACGGATCCGTGAAAACTCGTGAAAAGTCCGCTAAAGCTTACGTTGAGCTGGTGGGCTTCAATGGCCAGGAAGCCGCCTACCAAATTAATGGCCGGCGCTATAAAGCCGATCTAAAGCTTTCCGGTCAACATAATTTCTTAAACGGTGCCGCGGCATTAGCATTAGCCTGCCGGATGCTGCCGGACGCCGATCCTAAAAATTTAGTCGAGGAACTCGCCCGGGTGCCGCTAGCCTTTGGCCGCGGCGAGAAATACAAGTTTAAGAACGGCGCGATCGTCGAACTGGTGCTGGTTAAAAACCCGGCCAGTTTCACTCAAGCTCTGGCTTCCTACGGCTCATCCAAAACTAACTTAACAATCGCCATTAATGACAATATCGCCGATGGCCGGGACGTATCGTGGCTGTGGGATGTCAACTTTGAGCCGCTGGCTTCCCAAAAAGTCGCAATGACCAGCGGCAGCCGGGCCGCCGATATGGCTCTAAGGCTAAGATACGACGATATCAATGTCGGCAAAATCGAGCCCGATCTGATAAAGGCTCTTGGCAGCTTGAATATCCAAAGCGGCGAGCACGTCATTTTAGCCACCTATACGGCTATGCTGCGGCTATACGCCAAACTATCCAAAAGCGCGGAGAAAATCGAGTGAAGCAGCTGCGCATCCTCCACTTATATCCGAACGAGCTGAATACCTACGGCGATCGTGGCAATGCCCTGACTTTAAAGCGCCGCATCGGATGGCACGGAATGGAAGTGGTATTCGACTATCACCATCCCGGCGGCAAACTGCCGGCCGGGGCGGATATAGTTATTGGCGGCGGCGGGCAGGATTCGGCCCAGGCCGACGTCCAAAACGATATTCTTAAAATCGGCGATCAGCTTCATGAAATGGCCGCCGCCGGTGTGCCGATGGTACTGATATGCGGCGCTTACCAGCTGTTTGGCCGCCGGTTCGTGACTAGCACCGGGCATGAGATAAAGGGCATCGGCGTTTTCGATCTGGAAACTTTCGCCGGGCCCAAGCGAATGATTGGCAACTTGATGATTAAATCGGAATTCGGCCTGCTGTTCGGATTCGAAAACCACAGCGGGCAGACTTTTCTCGGTAAGAATCTGGCACCGCTTGGGAAGGTTAGACGCGGCAACGGTAACAACGGTAAAGATAAGACGGAAGGCGCTCGCGTCAATAACGTCTTTGGGACCTATATGCATGGGCCTTTCCTGCCCAATAATCCGCAGTTCTGCGACGAAATCATCAAGCTGGCAGCGATTAATAGATATGGTGAGTTCGAGCCTAAGCGGATCGATGATTCTCTTTCGGTTCTGACACGTTCGGCCGCCCGCCGCCGCAAGCATTAAACATAAGAGGGGGAAATTCTCCCCCTCTCATCGACGCTTGCGAAATAAATTCGCATTCGTCAAAAACGAACCGCGTCTACTCACCCCCTCTTTATTGATACACTTAAGTAAGTGAATCTGTCCGATCCGATTACCGAGCTGAAGGGAGTGGGCGACGAGCTGGCCCGCAAGCTGGCCATCCTTAGAATCCGGACGATCGATGATCTGATTGAGGATTTTCCGCGCCGCTATGAAGATTATTCGACTATCACGCCGGTCAAAAGCCTGCGCCCCGGCCAAGTGACGATCAAGGCCAAGATAAGCTCGGTCAATGGCCGCTACGTGCGGCGCGGCATGCATATCACCGAGGCTATAGCCAGCGACGATACCGCCAGCGTCCGCTTGGTGTGGTTCAACCAGCCCTACAGGGCCGGCGCCATCAAAGCCGGCCAGGATTATTTCATCGCCGGCGATTACGCCCTGCGCCGCAGCCGCTTCAGCATTCTTAATCCGTCGGTTGAGCTGGTCAGTGATTTTCCGGTCAACACCGCCCGTATCATCCCCGTTTACCGCGAGACCAAAGGCCTGAAATCCAATCAGATCCGCCGGCTGATCCGCGAGGCGCTTAATATCGTCAAAGAATTGCCTGAACACCTGCCGGCTTGGCTGGTCAAGGACCAAAAATTGCTCTCCTATAAAGAAGCCATCAGCGAGATACATTTCCCCGGTTCGCTGGACGTCTGGGAGGAGGCAAAACGCCGCCTGGCTTTCGAGGAGATCTTCCAACTGACTCTCGCGGCTCTACTGAATCGGCGTGAGGTTCAGGCGGAAAAAGGCCTGGCCATACCTTTTAACGAAACGCTGGCCAAAGACTTCGTCTCCAAGCTGCCTTTCAAGCTGACCGATGCTCAGCGCAAAGTCGTCTGGCAGGTTTATAAGGATTTGGAGAAGACCCAGCCGATGAACCGGTTGGTGGAGGGCGACGTCGGCTCCGGTAAGACCATCGTGGCCGCCATGGCGGCGCTGATGGCCATGGAGCAGGGATTCCAGGTGGCCTTTATGGCGCCGACCGAAATCTTAGCCCGCCAGCACGCCGAGACGCTGCTTAACTTGTTGACCAGTGTCGGTTACGGCGACCAAGTGGGGCTGTTGCTGGGCAGTCTGACGCCGGCCCAAAAGAAGACGGCTCATCAGAAGATCGCCGACGGCACTATCCGCTTAATCATCGGCACGCACGCCTTGATATCCGAAAAAGTCGACATGCATAAGCTGGGATTGATAATCATCGACGAGCAGCATCGTTTCGGCGTGCAGCAGCGCAAGAAACTGCAGGCCAAAGCCGGCCATATGCCCCATGTCCTGCACATGACGGCCACGCCCATCCCGCGCAGCTTGGCGCTGACACTGTACGGCGAATTGGATATATCAGTGCTAGACGAGCTGCCGCCCGGCCGGCAAGCGATCAAAACCAAACTTGTCTCACCCAACTCTAAGAAAACCTTATACGAGCAGATAGATAAGGAACTGGCCGCCGGGCGGCAGATGTTCGTGGTCTGCCCGGTGATCGCCGAGACCGAAGCCAGCAGAGGCCTGTCGGCCGAGGAGACTTTCAAACAGCTGTCCGAGCATGAGTTCAAGCACCGCAAAGTCGCGCTGCTGCACGGCCGGCTGAAACCGGCCGAAAAAGAGCGGGTGATGCAGGATTTCATCGACCGTAAATACGACATTTTAGTCAGCACGACGGTCATAGAGGTGGGCGTTGATATACCCAACTCCACCGTCATGCTGATAGTCGGCGCCGAGCGGTTCGGGCTGGCCCAGATCCATCAGCTGCGCGGGCGGGTTGGCCGCGGCGCCCATCAGAGTTACTGCTTCTTGATGCTCAGTGACAGCAAAGCGCCGATGCAGCGCTTGCGGGCTTTGGAAAATACGACGGACGGCTTTAAGCTGGCCGAGCTTGATCTTAAGCTGCGCGGCCCGGGCGCTATCTACGGCACCATCCAGCATGGCGCGCTGGATCTGCGGATCGCCAATTTATCGGACATGAGACTGATTGCCGCCGCCCGGGCCGCCGCCCAGAGCTTCATCGATAAAAATGAGGACCTTGATAATTATCCGCACCTGGTGGGCAGAGTCACAGCTTTGCGGGCGGTCACCAATTTAAATTAATATGGATATATGAGAATCGTCGCCGGAAGTTTGAAAGGCCAGCAATTCCAGTCGCCGCACGGGCATAAGACGCATCCGATGAGCGAGAAAGTCCGCGGCGCGCTGTTCAATGTACTCGGCGACATAGAAGGATTGACTTTTTTGGATGCTTTCGCCGGCAGCGGAGCGCTGGCTTTTGAAGCCGCCAGCCGCGGCGCCCAGTCGGTCACCGCCATAGACAAAGACACCGCCGCACACCGAGCTATCGAGCAGAATGTCAAAGAGCTGCGCCTGCAAAAAACGGTCCATGTGACCAAAGCCAACACCGGCGGCTGGAGCATCCACAACATGGAAAAGAAATTCGACATCGTCCTTCTAGACCCGCCGTTCGACGAGCTCCAATCACCGCTCCTGGAAAAACTGATAAAGCGACATGTCAAAAGTGGCGGGCTGGCCGTCCTTAACTACCCGGGCAACCTGAAATTCCCCGACTTCGATAAGACCGAGGTCGCCGCCGACAAGAATTACGGCGACACCCAGCTGGTCTTTTACCGCAAAATCAAGTAAAATTACCTCTGTTAACCATGGGCAAGTGGTGGAATTGGTAGACACGCCAGGTTTAGGACCTGGTGCCGAAAGGCGTGAAGGTTCAAGTCCTTTCTTGCCCACCAAAATAAGGAGGAAGAATGTTAGACACGGCTCGCAAACTGATTAGAGAGACCGGACGAAAGCTGGGCTTAAGCCAAGAGCAGATAGAACAGCTTATAAATACCGATGCCGAGCATAACTTCGAAATCGAATTATCAGATGGCAATAAATATCATGCTTTCCGGGTCCAGCACAGCAACAAGCGCGGGCCGTATAAGGGCGGCATAAGGTTCCATCCGCAGGTTGATTACGATGAGGTCCGTGCTCTGGCCACGCTGATGAGTTTTAAAACGGCTGTTGCCGGCATCCCGATGGGCGGCGGCAAGGGCGGAATAGCCGTTGACCCCAAAGAATTATCAAAAGAAGCTCTGGAAGAGCTATCACGTAAGTATGTCCAAGGCCTAAAGGACCATATCGGTCCGGATAAGGATGTCCCGGCGCCGGATGTCAACACTAACTCTCAAATCATCGATTGGATGGTGGATGAGTATGAGAACCTGAGCGGCGACCGGACCAAAGCCAGTTTTACCGGTAAAAGCATCAAAAACGGCGGCAGTTTAGGCCGCGACGCCGCCACCGGCCGCGGCGGCGTGATCGTGCTGAGGGAAATACTTAACAAGTCAAGTATTTCCGGACCGATAACCTTCGCGCTGCAGGGCTGGGGTAATGTCGGTTCGTTTTTCGCCCTTGTGGCCGAAAAAGAGCATCCGGACTGGAAACTGGTGGCGGCTACCGATTCCAGCGGCGGAGTCTACAACGCGAACGGTTTATCCGCCGAAGATCTGGACAAGTTCAAGAAAGACGGCGGCAAGCTGGCCGATTTCATGATTGGTAAGAAAATCGATAATCAGGAACTGCTGAGATTGGACGCCGACGTATTGGTCCTGGCGGCCCTGGAAAACGCGGTCGATGAGAACAATGTCGATGAAATCAAGGCTAAAATCGTGCTGGAGCTGGCTAACGGACCGGTCACTTATCTTGGCTACGAAGCCCTGAACGCTAAAGAAGTGATGGATATCCCGGACATCTTAGCTAACGCCGGCGGCGTGATAGTCAGCTACTTGGAGTGGGCGCAGAATAAAGCCGGCGAACACTGGACCGAAGACAAAGTGAATAAGGAGCTCGAAAAATATCTGACAAGCGCTACCCGGCAGGTCTATGAGCGGTCTAAAAAGGACAAGCTGTCTCTTAAAGAAGCGGCTTTCGCCGAGGCTATCGTCAGGCTAATCTCTTAAGCTGCTGATAGCGCAGAGCCGGCGCTACGGAATAAAGCGAGCCCAGCGTGAAAGCCGCCAATCCGCCGAAATACGGGATGATATTGACCAGGCCGATGAGAAACATCACGCCGATTATTCCCCAGACCGCGCCGGTGTTCTTCAGGCTTAAGGCGGCGCTCCGGGCAAGGGACTCTCGGATTCCGGCATTCTTTTCAATCATGACGTAGGGCGCCAAAAGGTAGCGCCGCAGCGGAATAAAAAGCAGCAGGAAAGAGAACGCGAAGATTACGCCCATCACGATATATAAGCCCAGCAGCCGCAGACCCATTTTCCTGACTACTTGCCACAGGTTCTGAAAGTCCAGGTGCTTCTCCTGAGAGGCGTCCAGCTGAGCCGCCTGCGACATTATTTGGGCTGCAGTGCCGATGACAATCGTCAGCAGCAGCCATAAAAGAGAGAATCCGACGAATAAAAACGTGAAGTAAGCCGGCAGCGGACCGCCCAGCCAGGCCGAGCTGAAACCGTCAGAACGCTGCCATAAGCGAAGGTGTTGTCCGACCGGCGGCGACCATAGCCAGCTATGGATGAAAAAGACGAATAAGACGGCGTACAGCGGACCGAAGATCCAGATATTCTTCAAGACGATTTCTTTGCTATGAGTGAACAGATCGAAGGCGCTGGGCAGATACAAGTGCGAAGTGCGGCGGGCGCGGTTTTTTGTTCGGGCCATCCTTTGATTATATCCCAGCCGACACTGTCCGTTATACAGCTTTAGGCAAGATTCGATTATAATCTGAGTAATGAGCCTGCCAACACAGCCGTATAAAGGAGCCAGGGACTTTTATCCCGAGGATAAGCGTATCCAGAAGTATATGTTCGCCAAACTGAGGCAAGTAGTGGAAAGTTTCGGCTACCAGGAATACGACGCGCCGCTTTTAGAGCCGTTTGATATCTATGCCGCCAAGTCGGGCGACGAGCTGGTTAACGAGCAGCTTTACTCTTTTGAGGATAAGGGCGGCCGCAAAGTCGCTATCCGACCGGAGATGACGCCGACCGTCAGCCGGATGGTCGCCGCCCGCCGCCAGGAGCTGGCCTATCCGCTCCGCTTGTACAGTATCCCGAATCTATGGCGTTATGAACGCCCGCAGCATGGGCGGCTGCGCGAGCACTGGCAGCTGAACGTCGACCTATTCGGTATCGAGGGTTTAGAAGGCGACGCCGAAATAATCCAGGTCGCCGACTCCATATTAAAAGCTTTCGGCGCAACGCCGCAAATGTATGAAATCAGGATAAATTCGCGAAATTTACTCGAAAAAAGGGTAAAAGCGGCAGGAGTTAAAACATCAGTAGGCGAAGCAATACGTTTCGTCGATAAATTCGAGAAACTTTCAAAAGACGAGTTCCGGTTCAAGCTTGGCGAGGTAGTTGAAAAACCGGACGAGCTTTACGGCTTTTTAACCGAAGATGGGGACTCCGAAGAAACTAAAAACCTAAAAATCCTATTGGAAAAATCGGGAGTTACGAACGTACGTTCCGTTTACAGTCTGGCCAGGGGTTTTGATTACTATTCCGATATCGTGTTTGAGGTTTTTGACACCAGCCCGGCTAATAACCGTTCGATGTTCGGCGGCGGTCGCTACGACGGGCTGGTCGGTTTATTCGGCGCCGAGCCGGTACCGACAGTCGGTTTCGGCATGGGCGACGTGACGCTGCAGAATTTCTTGGTGACCCATCGCCTGCTACCGGACCTGCCGGCCGAAACCGACCTGGTGGCGATCTTAATCGGCGACGTTTATGCCGGCGCTCAAGCGGCCTTGGCTAATCTGCGTGAAAACGGCGTGAACGTAGCGGTCGATGCCTCCGACCGCAAGCTGGATTCCAAAATCAAGCACGCCGTCAAATCCGGCACCCGCTACGCGCTGTTCATCGGCGAAACGGAACTATCCGCCGGCCGTTTCAAGCTGCGGGACCTGACCAAAGGCCAGGAGGACGAACTGAGCGCCAAAGAGATAATCAATAAATTCACTAAACATCCCTAGATATATTCCTGGAAAAACAGATATAAAAACGATATAATTGCTTTTCATGCGAGTTACGAGGAAAGACAACAGCCCGACGAATATTACTTTGACGGTCGATGCCGACGCCAAGGATCTGGCGCCGATTCGAGCCCATGTCATCAGTCATTTCAGGCGCAGCGTGCGGATTCCGGGGTTCCGGTCCGGCCGGGCTCCGGACGCCATGATCGAACAGAACATACCTCAGCAGCAATTCCTTGATGAATTCATGGAACACGCCCTCAACGAACTGTACCGCCAAGCCGTCGACCACGAGAAAATCCGCGCCGTCAGCGTGCCCGACGTCCAGCTTAAGAAATTCGTCCCTTATACGGAGCTGCAGTTTGAAGCCGAGGCCGAGATATTGGGTCTAGTCAAACTGCCGAATTATAAATCCATCAAACTGGCCCGCAAAAAAGTCGAGATAACCGCCGCCGACGTCAATGAGATTATCAAGAATCTGCAGACCCGGATGGCCGAGCGGGCCGAAGTGGAGCGGCCGGCCAAAACCGGCGACGAGCTGATAATTGATTTTGAGGGCACGGATAAGGATGGAAAGAAAATCAACGGCGCCGACGGCCGGGATTATCCGCTGACGCTGGGCAGCAAGACCTTCATCCCGGGCTTTGAAGAAGAGCTGGCGGGCGTCAAGGCCGGCGCTTCCAAGACGTTCGATATCACTTTTCCCAAGGATTATGGCGCGTCCGCTCTTCAGAGTAAGAAAGTAACCTTCAAAGTAGATGTCAAGAAGGTCCAGGAGCTCAAAGAGCCCAAAGCCGATGACAGTTTCGCCGCCCAAGTCGGACCGTTCAAGACCCTGGCTGAGCTGAAAGCCGATATCAAAAAGCAGCTGCAGGCCGAGCGCCAAAGCCAGGCCGATACGGAATATAACAATGAGCTGGTCCGTAAGATCGCCGCCAAGACCCAGATCGAAGTCCCTAAGACTTTGGTCGAGGAAGAAAACCAGCGCCTTGAAGACCAGGAGAAGCAGAATCTGGTTTACCGGGGGCAGACCTGGCAGGAGCATCTAGAGGCCGAAGGCATAACCGAAGAAGAGCACCGCCAGCGGCACTATCCGGAGGCTGAAGAGCGGGTCAAGATCGGGCTGATTCTCAGCGAAATCGCCGAAAAAGAAGGCCTGCAAGTCACGCCGGAAGAGCTGGAAATACGTCTCCAGGTCTTAAAAGGCCAGTACCAGGACCCGCAAATGCAGGCCGAACTGGATAAACCGGAAAACCGCCGCGATATCGAAGCCCGCCTGATGACTGAAAAAACCCTGGCCAAATTAGCCGCTTACGCCGCTGAAAAATAAGTTAGCACTCTCACTTGACGAGTGCCAATTTATTTCATAAACTGGATATTATGAACAAACCGACTTCGCAAATATTGGTGCCGACGGTTATCGAGCAGGAGGGCCGCTTTGAACGGGCTTATGACATCTTCAGCCGCTTGCTGCGCGACCGCATAATCTTCTTAGGCGACGATGTCAACGAGCACACCGCCAACCTGATAGTCGCCCAGATGTTATTTTTAGAGAACCAAGACCCTAATAAGGACATCATCCTTTATATCAACAGTCCCGGCGGCAGCGTTTATGACGCCATGGCCATTTATGACACCATGCAGTTCGTAAAAAGCGACATCCAGACCGTCGGAATCGGCGTCCAGGCCAGCGCCGCGGCTTTCTTATTAAGCTCCGGCACCAAAGGCAAGCGCCTGCTGCTGCCGCATGCCACGGTGATGATCCACCAGCCTAGCAGCGGCACCAAAGGCAAGGTCACCGACCAGGAAATCGACCTGCGCGAAGCCCTGCGCGTCAAGCGGATGATGGAAGAAATCATGGCCAGGAATACCGGCCAGCCTCTCAAAAGAGTTCATGAAGACATGGAACGCGATTTTTGGATGACTGCCGAAGAGGCCAAAAAATACGGTCTGGCCGACAAAGTCATCGATACCCGCAAGCTGGCCGATACGGTCCAGAAAGCGGCTTAAGCATTTTGGTGACGAATCTCACATAAAATACTGTTGACGTCTCCGCAAAAGCTCTTTAGAATAGAGTCAAGAAGTAGTGTACTTTGGTGCTTGCTGTGCTCAAATCTCTTAGCATTCGCCGAACGTAGTGGGCTTCGCATAAGCGACAACTAATTTATTAAAGAGGAGCATTGCTTTTGATGGCCAAAAACTTGGGGACTACTGCTGCGCGCACGTACTTTACAAATCAAGATGACGTAATCAGCCCGCCTAATCTGGTGAGCCACCAGAACGACTCATTCCAGTGGTTCGTGGAAGAGGGCCTGGGCGAACTGTTGGCTGAAATCAGCCCGATCGACGATTACACCGGCACCAAACTAAGTATTACATTCAAAGATTATCATTTTGACGAGCCGAAGATGAGTGAGGCCGAGGCTCGCGAAAACAATGTCAGCTTTGACGCGCCGCTGAAAGCGACCGTCGAACTGACCAACAAAGTCACCGGCGAAATAAAGGAACAGGAAATTTATCTGGGCGATTATCCGTGGATGACTAGCCGCGGAACTTTTGTGATTAACGGCGCCGAGCGGGTGGTCGTTTCGCAGCTGATTCGCTCAAGCGGCGTGTTCTTCACGGCCGATCCGCACGGCACCACCAATCTTTATGGAGCCAAGATCATCCCGGTCCGCGGTGCCTGGCTGGAGTTTGAGACTTCGGCTGCCGGCGCGCTGTTCGTCAAAATCGACCGCAAGCGCAAAATCGCCGTTACCACTCTGCTTAAAGCTCTCGGTATGTCTCCGGATCAGATCAGAGAAGCCTTCAGGCACGTCAACCAGGGTGATATCAATTATGTTGAAGCGACTTTGGCCAAAGATCCCGCCAACAGCTCCAACGAAGCCTTGATCGAAGTTTACCGGCGCCTGCGTCCCGGCGATCTGGCGACCGTCGATAACGCCCGCAGTCTGCTGGAAAACATGTTCTATAACTTCAAGCGCTTCGATTTCGGCCGCGTCGGTCGTTATAAATTGAACAAGCGTCTTGATCTGGATGTGCCTAATACTATCGATAACCGCGTGATGCGCATCGAGGACCTGCTGGCCGTCATCGCCGAAATCATCCGTCTTAACGTCACTCAGGATCCGGCCGACGAGATTGACTCATTGGCCAATCGCCGCGTCAAATTGGTTGGCGAACTTGTCCAGCGCCAGTTCCGTATCGGCCTGCTGCGCATGGAGCGCAACGCCAAGGACCGCATGAGTATGTCCGAGATCGAGACCGTCACCCCGGCCCAGCTGATCAACGCCCGTCCGGTGGTGGCCGCCGTCCGTGAATTCTTCGCCAGTTCTCAGTTATCGCAGTTCATGGACCAGATCAACCCTTTGAGCGAATTGGCCCATAAACGCCGCCTGTCTTCGATGGGCCCCGGCGGTTTAAGCCGTGAACGGGCCGGCTTTGAAGTCCGCGACGCCCACGCCACCCACTATGGCCGCATCTGTCCGGTAGAGACGCCCGAAGGCGCCAATATCGGCCTGGTGCTTAACCTGGCCAGCTTCGCCCGTATCAACGAGTACGGTTTCATAGAGACTCCGTACCGCAAAGTGATTAACGCCGTGTCCGCTAAGGAAGCCGCCGGTCATATAGCCCGCACGGACCTGGAAGACGACAAAGGCAAGGTGATCGTTAAAGCCGGCGCCGTCATAACGGAAGCCGCCGCTAAGCGGCTGGCGGCCGTCAAAGACCGCGCCACCTGGCCGGTCAAAGCCAAGGTTACCAGCCAGATAGTTTATCTGGATGCCGCCGAAGAAGCCGAAGCCGTGATCGCCGGCGCCGGCAACACGATTGATGACAAAGGCTACTTTAAAGAACCGCGCATCAGCGCCCGCTCCCACCTGGAAGCCGGAGAAGTCGACGCTAACGACGTGACTTATATGGACGCCGCCCAAAGCCAGACCATCGGTAGCAGCGCCGGTCTGATCCCGTTCGTCGAGAAGAACTACGTGCTGCGTTCGCTGATGGGTTCCAACCAGCAGCGCCAGGCCGTGCCGCTGATCAAGCCGCAAGCGCCGATCGTCGGCACCGGTATGGAATCGATCGTGGCCCATAACACCGGCCAGCTGATAGTCGCCCAAGAAGACGGCTTGATCGAAAAAGCCACCGCCGACGAAGTGATCGTTAATTACAAGAAGAGCGGCAAGGTAACTTACCGTCCGGTCCACTTCATGCGCAGCAACGAAGGCAGCTCTATCAACCAGATAGTAGTCGTATCCAGCGGCGATAAGGTCAAAGCCGGCGATCCGCTGATCGAAGGCATGAGCATCGCCGAAGGCGAGCTGGCGCTCGGCAAAGACCTGCTGACGGCTTTCATGCCGTGGGGCGGTTATAACTTTGAAGACGCCATCATCCTGTCCCGCAAGCTGGTCGAAGACGACACTTTGACCTCTATCCACATCGTGGACTACATGACCGAGGTCCGTGAAACCAAGCTGGGCCCCGAAATCGTCACCCGCGATATCCCGAACGTTTCCGAAGAAGCTTTGCGTCACCTGGACGAGGACGGAATTGTGCGCATCGGCGCCGAAGTCCATCCCGGCGACATTTTAGTCGGTAAGATCACCCCTAAGGGCGAACAGGAACTGAGTTCCGAGGAACGTCTGCTTAGGGCTATCTTTGGCGAGAAGGCCAAGGAAGTCCGCGATACTTCACAGCGCATGAGCACCGGCCGTCACGGCAAAGTCGTCGGCGTCAAGGTATTCAGCCGGGCCAACGGCCACGAGCTGAAAGCCGGAGTTATCATGCAGATCCAGGTCTTTGTGGCCCAGATGCGCAAGATATCCGTCGGTGACAAACTGGGAGGCCGCCATGGCAACAAGGGCGTCATCGCCCGTATCCTGCCGGTCGAAGATATGCCGTTCACCGAGGACGGCACCCCAATCGACATCGTCTTGAATCCGCTCGGTGTCCCGTCAAGAATGAACATCGGCCAGCTGTTCGAGACCCACTTAGGCATGGCCGCCCGGGCCCTGGGACTGAAAGTCGCCAGCCCGGCCTTTAACGGGGTTCCCATACCTAAGATCCAGGAACTGTTGAAAGAGGCCGGCCTGCCGCAGGACGGCAAGCAGCAGCTTTACGACGGCCGCACCGGCGAAGCGTTCAGTGAACGCACGACCGTCGGCTCGATGTACATCATCAAGCTCAACCACATGGTTTCCGATAAGATCCACGCCCGCTCCACCGGCCCTTACACCATGGTCACCCAGCAGCCGCTGGGCGGCAAAGCCCAGAACGGCGGCCAGCGCTTCGGCGAGATGGAAGTCTGGGCGCTGGAAGCCTACGGCGCCAGCAATACTCTGCAAGAAATGCTGACCATCAAATCGGACGACGTCTACGGCCGCGCCAAAGCTTACGAATCGATCATCAAAGGCACGCCTATCCAAGGACCTAAGGTCCCGGAGAGCTTCAACGTCTTAGTCAAAGAACTGCAAGGCCTAGGCCTGAAAGTGGACTTACTGGCCGACAACGAGATCGTCGACGCCGAAGAAGTCCTGGCTCAGAACATCAAAGAGGAAGCCAAAGCGCCGATATCCATCGCGTCCGATCAATCCATCATCGATGACGCCGCGATCGTCGACGCCGCCGTGGCCAACGATCCTGCCTTGACGGACGAGGAAGGCATGTCGATCGTCGACGCCGAAAATGAGATACAAGATCTAGAGAATCAAACCATAGAAGAGGAGGCTTAAACATGCGCCAGTATTCAACCGGAACCAATATAGCCGACTTCGACGCCGTCCGCCTGGCCATCGCCAGCCCCGACGATATCTTGGAGTGGAGCTATGGCGAAGTTACCAAACCCGAAACCATCAACTACCGTACCCAGAAGCCGGAACGCGACGGTCTGTTCTGCGAACGGATATTCGGCCCGGTAAAAGACATCAACCCGCATGACGCCAAATACAAAGGTGTCAGAAGCCGGGAAGCCGCCGTCGATAAGAACGGCGAACTGGTAACCCGTAGTATCGTCCGCCGCGAACGCATGGGCCACATCAGCCTGGCGTCGCCGGTGGCCCATATCTGGTTTTTGCGCGGCACGCCCAGCGCCATGGGCCTATTGCTTGGTCTGACAGTCAAGAACCTGGAGCGCGTCGCTTACTTCGCCAGTTACATCGTCAAGAGCGTCGATGCCGCCGCCCGCGACAAGATTCGCGAAGACCGGCAGGCCGAATACAAGGCCGCCGAAGAGGCGATCAACCTGCGTTATGAGAACGAAGCCAAAGCCGAGGGCGCCGATGTCCGAGCCCTAAGCGAAGCCCGCAACAAGGAACTCGAGGAGCTTGGCAAGGAAGTCGAACTGTTCAACAGTCAGATTGACAGCTTAGAGAAGCTGCGGCTGATGAGCGAGAGCGAATACCGCAACCTGCCCGAGGAATTGGCGGCCCTGATTTCCGTCGGCATGGGTGGATCCGTGCTTAAGGAACTGCTCGACGAAGTCGACCTGGATCAACTGATCGAAGAACTTAATAAGGAAGCCGATGAAGCCAAAGGCCAGCGCAAGAAGAAAATCATGAAGCGTTTGCGCCTGCTGGAAAGCATGCAGCGCGCCGGCATCAAGCCCAGCAGCCTGACGCTTAGCGTTTTGCCAGTGATTCCGCCGGATTTGCGCCCGATGGTCCAGCTGACCGGCGGCCGGTTCGCCACATCAGACTTGAACGACCTTTACCGCCGCGTCATCAACCGCAACAACCGGCTTAAGAAGCTGATGGAGCTGAACGCGCCGGAAGTCATTCGCCGCAACGAGCAGCGCATGCTTCAAGAAGCCGTTGACGCTTTGATCGATAATAACTCCACCCGCTCCGGCCGGGCCGTAGCCGCCACCGGCCAGCGCCGCCGCCTAAAGAGCCTGTCCGACATGCTCAAAGGCAAACAAGGTCGTTTCCGCCAGAACCTGCTCGGTAAGCGCGTAGACTACTCCGGCCGTTCGGTAATCGTCGCCGGCCCGGAACTCAAGATGTACCAGTGCGGTCTGCCCAAGACTATGGCTCTGGAACTGTTCAAGCCGTTCGTCATCGGCCGCTTGATCAACCAGGAACTGGCTCACAATATTAGAAGCGCCACCCGTATGATCGAAGCCAACGAATCGGCTGTCTGGGACGCGTTAGACGAAGTCATCAAAGGCAAATATGTGCTTTTGAACCGCGCTCCCAGTCTCCACCGCCTAAGCATCCAGGCCTTCCAGCCGGTGCTTATCGAAGGCAAGGCCATCCAGCTGCACCCGCTGGTCTGTAAAGGCTTTAACGCTGACTTCGATGGTGACCAGATGGCCGTCCATCTGCCGCTGTCCGATGCCGCCCAGGCCGAAGCCCGCGACATCATGGCTTCCAACAAGAACCTGCTGAAGCCGGCCGACGGATCACCGATTCTGCACGTCGAACAAGACATCGTTTTAGGCTGTTACTACCTGACCTACGAGCGCCCCGGCGCCGAGGAGCTGAAGCCGCGGTCCTTTAGCGGCATCGACGAAGTGATCATGGCTTTAGATGATGACAAAATCACTTTGCAGACCCGCGTGGCCGTGCCGTTCCGCGGCGAAATCCGCGATACCACCGCCGGCCGTCTGCTGTTCAACGAGATTTTCCCCGAAGACTTCGAATTCCAGAACAAGACCATGACCAGCCGCACGCTCGACAAAGTGATGAGCACGACCTACCAGCAATACGGCCAGGATAAGACCGCCGAAATCGCCGACGAACTCAAAGAGATCGGTTTCCGCTACGCCACTTCATCAGGTATCTCTATCGGTATGGACGACTTCTCGGACCTGCGCAACCTGCAGACCATCGTCGATGATGGTGAGAAACGGGCCACCGAAGTTTCCGAGCAATATACCTCGGGTCTGATCACCGATGAAGAACGCTACCGCCTGACCGTCGAAGCTTGGACGGACGTCGACAGCCGAGTCGAAAAATCCCTGGCCGAACAGTTCGCCACCGAGGACAACACCATGTCCATGGCGGTCGCCTCCGGCGCCCGCGGCAACTTAAGCCAGATGAAAGATTCTGTCGGCATGATCGGCATCCGAGCCGACGCCACCGGACGGGCTATGGAGCTGCCGGTAAGGTCCAACTACAAGTACGGCCTAAATCCGCTGGAATACTTCACCGCCACCCGCGGTACCCGCAAGTCGCTGATCGATATCGCCCTGCGGACCGCCGACTCCGGATATCTGACCCGTCGGCTGGTGGACGTCGCTCAAGACGTCTTTACTATCACCCACGACGCCGACGATCCGGGCTTCCCGTTATCGCGCGCCGATTCCGAATTCATCGGCACTGATTTTGGGGCTCGCCTGGAAGGCCGCTTCGCCGCCCAAGACGTCAAAAAGCATATCAAAGCCGGCGAGCTGATCACTCCGGCCGCCGCCAAAGCGATCCATAACGACGCATCGATCGACCAAGTCATGATCATGAGTGTCCTGTCCTGCACCAACTCCCGCGGCGTCAGCCAGAAATCCTACGGTATCGACCTGGCTACCGGCCAGCTGGTCGCTAGCGACTACCCGATTGGCGTCATCGCCGCCCAATCGATCGGCGAGCCAGGCACACAGCTGAGCTTGGACTCCAAGCACCGTGCCGGCGCCGTGACCGCCGGGGACGATGTGACCCAGGGTCTGACCCGCGTGGAAGAGCTCTTAGAAGTCCGGACGCCTAAAGGCCAGGCCTACTTGACCGACATCTCCGGCAAGGTCAACCTGTGGGAAGAGGGCGATCATTACGTCGTCCAAGTTACCGCTAAGAAGCAGAAGCCCATCGAAGTCGCGCTGAACGGCCGGGTCGCCCAGGTCAAAGACGGCGATGAAGTCAACATCGGCGACGTGGTCGCTGCCCAAGAAGATGGTAGCGAGCCGCTGACCGCGCCGATGATCGGCAAAGTTAAGACCGAAGACGGCACCGTCATCATCACACCGACCAGCAAGACCATGTTCCGCTACGAAATTCCCGGCTTCAAACAGATGATGGTCAAAGACGGCGACGAAGTTATTGCCGGTCAGCGTCTGACCAACGGTTCCATCAACCTGCATGATCTGCTTAGGCTACAGGGACTGGAAGCCACCCAGCGCTACATCATGACCGAAATCCTGTATATCTTCGCCAGCCAAGGTCAGACCATCGCTGACAAGCACTTAGAGGTAATCGTCCGCCAGATGTTCAGCCGCGTGCTGATAGAAGACGCGGGCGGCAGCGAGTTCATCACCGGCGACGTGGTTTCCAAGATTTCCGTCGAAGAAGCCAACAGCCGGCTCACCGCCGAAGGCAAGAATCCTGTCAAATATACCCAGCTGCTGCTAGGTATCACCAAGGCGTCCTTAAGCACCGACTCGTTCTTGTCGGCCGCCTCCTTCCAGGACACCACACGGGTGCTGATCGCAGCCGCTACCAGCGGTAAAGTGGACCACCTATATGGCCTCAAAGAGAACGTTATCCTGGGCCGCCGCATCCCTGTCGGAACAGGAGTGGTAAATAACGAGGAAGAAACCGCCGAACCGTTCGAGATGGAAACGGTTGCCTCTAAGGAGTAAATTTGCTAAACTTAACCACTGAATCTCAAGGAGTTTAAACAGAGTGCCCACCATCAACCAGCTGGTCCGTAAGCCGCGTAAATCCGCCGCCGATAAGAGTAAATCGCCGGCTTTGCAGCGTGTGGTCAATAACTTAAAGACCAAAAGTTACGAAAAGGATTCGCCGTTCAAGCGCGGCGTCTGCGTCCGGGTAACCACTAAGACCCCTAAGAAACCCAACTCGGCGCTGCGCAAAGTCGCCCGCGTCCGTCTGACCAACGGCCACGAGGTCTGGGCTTACATCGGTGGCGAAGGACATAACCTGCAGGAACACGCCGTAGTGCTGGTTCGCGGCGGCCGCGTCAAAGACCTGCCGGGCGTGCGCTATCACATCGTCCGAGGTTCGCTGGACCTGCAGGGCGTCCAGAACCGTAAGCAGGGCCGCAGCAAATACGGCGCCAAGAGGCCTAAATAATGCCGCGTAAGACTACCAAAGCCCTCGTCCGCGAAGTCCAACCAGACCGTGTTTATCAGAGCACGGCAGTCGCCAAGCTTATCAACCGGGTGATGCTGGACGGCAAGAAGCAGCTGGCCGAACGGCTTGTTTATGACGGCATGCAGAAAGCCGCCGATAAGCTTAAGGTCCAGAACCCATTGGAAGTTTTCGAACAAGCTATGCGCAACGTCCAGCCGCACATGGAAACCCGCTCCCGCCGAGTCGGCGGCGCCAACTATCAGATACCTTTCGAGGTCAAAGGCCAGCGCCAGCAGCACCTGACCACTATGTGGTTCGTTGAGGCGGTGCGGGCCCGCAGCGGCATGCCGACCGACGAACGCATCGCCCAAGAACTGGTCGACGCCTATAACAACACCGGTCCGGCCGTCAAGAAAAAAGAAGACATCCACCGCATGGCCGAGGCTAATCGGGCCTTCGCCCACTTCGCCAGGACTTAAAATAATGGCTAGGGCTCAAGAAGCGGCACCGAGTAATATGATAAAGCTTGTTGAGCTGTGCGATCATTTCATGTGCTCTTGCAAGCAGAATTTCGGTGATAAAAGCCCCGATCTGCTGCAGATAGGTCGCCCGGTCCTTGAGGAAAGTAAAACCAGCACGCCTCTTTATTTTTCTGACTCGGCAGGAACCGAGAATGAGCAGAGCGTGACGGGCGTCGTCAGACGGGATCAGATAATCAAAGCTATCAACGGGTGCGATGGACCGGTCATTACCAGTTCCGGCGTAATCTGCGGAGCACTCGACACATTAAGGAAAAGACAATAATGGCAGAGAAGAAATATACTTTAGACAAGCTCCGGAACATCGGCATCATCGCCCATATCGACGCCGGCAAAACCACCACCACCGAGGGTATCCTATATCGGACCGGGTTAAAGCATAAGATTGGCGCCGTGCATGAAGGCGAGACTACTACCGACTGGATGGCGCAGGAGAAAGAGCGCGGCATCACCATCACCGCCGCGGCCGTGACCTGCTATTGGAAAGACCACAAGATCAACATCATCGATACTCCGGGCCACATCGACTTCACCGTAGAGGTGGAACGATCTTTGCGCGTGCTGGATGGCGCCGTCGTTGTTTTCGACGGCAAGATGGGCGTCGAATCCCAATCCGAAACCGTCTGGCGCCAGGCTGACAAGTACAACGTGCCGCGCATCTGCTTTATTAATAAGATCAACCAGACCGGCGGCGACTTCTATAAATCGCTGGATTCCATCCATCACCGCTTGAACAAGCGGGCTTTCCCCATCCACCTGCCGATCGGCTTCGAGCAATCCGTCAACGGCGTGGTCGATCTGATCACCATGAAGGCCTATACCTATAAGGAATTTACCGATCACGAGCTGACGGAAAGCGAAATCCCGGCCGATATGGCCGACCAGGTCAAGAAATACCGTTCGTTGCTGATTGAGAACGCCGTCGCCGAAGACGAGGCTATGCTCGAGAAATACTTTGAAGTCGGCGAAGAAGGCTTAAGCGAAGCCGAAATCAAACAGGCCATCCGCTCGGCCGTATTAACTGGCAAATTCTATGCCGTGACCGGCGGCGATGGCCGCGGCGTCATCGTGGAAAAACTGCTGGATGCCGTCAACGACTTTCTGCCCAACCCGCTGGACCGCGGTTCGACCTGGGGTACCAATCCCAAAAACGGCGAAGAAATCGAGCGCAAGCCGGACGCCACCGACCCGTTCGCGGCCCTGGCTTTCAAGATCGCCACTGACCCGTTCGTCGGTAAGCTGGCCTTCTTCCGGGTTTATTCCGGCAAAGTCACTGCCGGCAGTTATATCCTGAACAGCTCCACCGGCGAGCGCGAGCGGATCGGCCGTATCGTTCGGATGCAGGCCGATAAGCGCGAAGACGTTACCGAAGTCGAGGCTGGCGATATCGCCGCCATCGTCGGGCTCAAAGGCACCACTACCGGCAACACGCTTTGTGACACTACCAACCCTATCGTTTTAGAAAGCATCACCTTCCCGGAACCGCCGGTATCGATCGCTATTGAACCCAAGACCAAAGCCGACCAAGAAAAGATGAGCTTGGCGCTGCAGCGGCTGGCCGAAGAGGATCCGACTTTCCGCATCCATGTCGATCACGAGACCGGCCAGACCATCATTTCCGGCATGGGCGAGCTGCATCTTGAGATTATCGTCGACCGCATGAAGCGTGAGTTCACCGTCGAAGCTAACATCGGCCAGCCGCAGGTCGCTTACCGCGAGACCATCCGTAAAGACAATGTCCAGCAAGAAGGCAAGTTTATCCGCCAATCCGGCGGCCGCGGCCAGTACGGCCACGTCTGGCTGCGCTTAAGCCAGAACGAGGCCGGCAAAGGCTTCGAGTTCGTCAACAGCATCAAGGGGGGCGCCGTGCCCAGCGAATACATCCCGGCCGTCAAGGCCGGCATAGAGGAAGCCATGGCCAACGGCGTCATCGCCGGCTACCCGGTAGTCGATATCAAAGCCGAGCTTTACGATGGTTCCTTCCACGAAGTCGACTCATCCGAAATGGCCTTTAAAATCGCCGGCTCCATGGCCCTGCAAGAGGGCGTTAAAAATGCCGCCCCGGTCCTGCTGGAACCGATCATGAAAGTCGTGGTCGTCACGCCCGAAGAATTCATGGGCGACGTCATCGGCGATCTAAACAGCAAGCGCGGCCGCATTGAGTCCATGGAGGATCTGCAGGCCGGCATCAAAGAGATCACCGCTTTCGTGCCGCTTGGCGAGATGTTCGGCTACACGACTAACCTGCGCAGCAGTACCCAAGGCCGGGCCAGCTCCAGCATGGAACTGGACCATTACGCCGATGTCCCGCCGAACGTTACCCAGAATATCATCACCAAATCCGGCAAATCTTAGATCACCCTAAGTATTTCTATGTATGTAGCGTCTATGCTCGGGGCCGGGTAGTAAATTAGGGATACCCTTGTAATTTTGCGCCACGGGCAGGCGAGGGTTCATCCTTTGATTAACGAAGCGTCGCGCTCTGACACGCCAGTAACGCTTAATGATATCGCGATAAAGATCAACGAACTTTTCGGTCATGACTTCCGCAGAAAACTTCTCTTCAACGGACAGCTGGCAAAACGCGGGGTCTATCTCGTCTATTTTCTGGGCGTATTCTTTGAGATCCTTATACGTATCAGCTAGAAAACCGTTCCGGCCGTGTTGGATAATCTCAACCATGGCTCCCCGCTTATAAGCCAGCACGGGCGTACCGCTGGCCAAGGCTTCTATAATAGCTATGCCGAAAGGCTCCTCCCAATCTATGGGGAATATGAACGCCTTGGCCTTTTTAAACAGATTCTCTTTAACCTGACCGGATATTTCACCGATATACTCAATCTGGCCCTCTTTCAGGTATGGTGCTACTTCATCCCGAAAATAACTGAAGTTACGGTCATCATGCATCGGCGATGCTCTATCAGCCATATGGCGGCGCATATCTTCGGCGGTTGAGATCTTCCCTCCAATCGTACCGGCCATTTTCAATTTGATACCCAGCTCGGAACAAAGCTTGGCGGCCGTAGCCTGGCCCTTCAGGGCGCTCACGCTTGCTACCATCAGGAAAAAGTCCTCCTTTTTATCGGAAAAGGGGTATTCGTCAGGGTTTATTCCATTATGGATGACCTTTATCCTGGGAAGTAGCTCGTCCGGAGCCATGCTCTTTTGCGTTTCCGAAACGGCGCTGAAGTATAAATTCTTGATATTTTTAAACTGCTCGAACATCAGCCGGTTATCCGGTACGCCGGCTTTTAGCTTGCCCTCATCGGTAAAAGGCTCGTGAAGCGTGTGCAGTACCGGGGGCAACCCGGTAGCGTAGGCGAATACGGCCGGCCCCACGAAACTGCTATGGTCATGGATGACGTCGAAATCGCCGGCCTCCCGGATGATATTAATGGAGTATAGAAGGTGCGCGATCCAAATACTTAACATTTCGTTGTAGGGCCGCAGTAAATGCGGATACTGTTCTTTCTCGTGATACCAGTGGATTTTGTCGACTTTGGTGGTTGAGCCCTTCACCGTGAAAAGCTCCACGTGATGACCCATTTTTGTCAGTTGGGCTGACAAGTTCTGGACAACGTTTTCAATTCCATAAAAACACCCTGGATAAAGCTTCAGCCAGGGCGGCGCGATAATAGCTATTTTCAGCTTTTTCCCCACAAAACCCTCCTCGATTTGCCCGCTTTCATAATATGTCAGCGGGCCACGGCTGTATGTGATTTATGCCACAACTCTTTACAAAGTCGACAATCGGTTATATACAAGTAAATGAAAGGAGGGCCTTGCAGGGCCCTTTTGTGTAATGTATTGTAGTTTTAAACCTTAAGGAAAATAAACATTGGAACGGAAGTTGAACCCTTTTGAAGTTAATTTGAGGACGCGGCTGGAAAGCGGCGAACTGCAGCTGCCTCAAAATCCCGTATTAAAGGTCTGGGAACTGCCGGGGACGCCGGCCGACCGGGATGCACGATATCGCGGACAGCTGCCGGCGGAAGTCAGCCGGTACCTTCAACCCCATCAAAGAGTCGTGGATATACAGTATCCATCGGTTGAGTTCCCGCCGGCTCCGCTCGAAGCTTTGGACATATGCATGAAGGCGGCGCACGCCCCGACTCCGGATCAGATCGGCCGCCACGGACCGACCGTAGCTTCCGTGAATCCTCTGGAGGACAGCGGTGAGCGGTCCAGGTACGAGGCCCAGCACGGGCGGGACGACCTGCAGGCCGCCGAAGATCTGGAGGACGATTTTCCGGCTTTGGGCGATGCCACGATCCGTACTCTGGCGGAGAGCCAGGGTGTAGAAGATGAACCTAATATCCCGGGCATGCCGTTCCGGCAGGAAAAAGAGGGCAGTATCATACTTTTGAATCTGCCCGAAGATGATCCTTTAGCCCGTAAATTCAGCTTGGTCGGCGGCTGGGGATACCCCCGATATACTTCGGCTGACGCCCCGGGCGCTTTCATCAACTTCCTGGCCAGGAAATACGATAAGGATAACTCGTACCCGCTGAGACATAACTACGATGCCAGAGACGGGCAGAGTTACCCCTATACCAAAGCTTTTGAACGCAGCGTCCAGTGGCTGCTGGACCGCACCGCTGAAAATCCTGAAGGCCTGGTGGAATATAAGATGTATCCGTACGGCGGGATGCGTCATCAGGGGTGGCGCGACTCGGCCAGCGCTTTATTACACAAAGACGGGACCTGGGCCGACAGTGAAAACGGACTGGCGGCTATTGACGTCCAAGCGATCTCTTACGACGCTCTGATGAACGCCGCTCGGATATTCCGTGACCTGTATCGGGACGATAAGACCGCCTCGCTGCTTGAAGAAAGAGCCTGGAATCTCCAGAAGTTCGTAATTGATAACGGCATGGCTGGCGGCCATCTGGTTTCCGGCTGGGATCATCATGATGACGGCCGTTTCCGGCAGATCGGGACGATGACCTCGGCGGTAGGACGGGTATTAAAGACCGGTCTGCTCAAAGGGGACAGCCCGCAGCTGCAAGAGCTGGTCAGGGATAATATCCGAGCTCTGATGTCGCCGGATATGCTGACCCGCTGGGGGGTCAGGACGATGTCCCAGGCGGAAGTCGGATACGTCCCGTTCAGCTACCATGTCGGGCCGATATGGCTCCACGACTCTAACGAGAACGCGGCGGCCATGTCGTCTCACGGCTTCTACGGTTTGGATAGGATGGTAGGCGCCACGACCGCCAACCAACATGACGCTACGGGGCTCTTTTACGAACATATTTCGGGCTACGACACCGCAGAGCCGCACGTGCCGTCCCGGGATACCTACGTTTACGACGAGCTGCATGACGAACTTTTCCTCTTCGAGCAGGTGCCGCCGATGGCTCAGACCTGGGCGGCCACCACCGAGTACGCTAAGCAGCGGCGTTATCAGCGGATCCCTCCGCACGCTATAGATATCGCCAAATTACAATTCGAACGGTCAGTCTGGAAAACATTGCCGGATCACATCCAGGCCGTCGTCGGGAAATATCAGCCCGAAACCGCCGCCGCCCTGTCGCGATAGCATAATCTGATTTGCCAAATTCGCAAAACAATCGTTTAATATATTTAATATGACGAGTGTAGATAGCCCTACGGCGGCCCTGTTTGACGGCCAAGGAATATTCGGGTCCGGCATGGGTAAGGCCGCCTATGACAGGTATGCGGCTTCGAGAGAGGTCTTTAAGACCAGCAGCGAGGCCGTCGGCGTGGATATCGCCCGGGTCTGTTTCGGCGACCTGGTTTACCTCCAGCAGGACAGCCGGATCATCCAGCCAGCCATAGTGACGGTGGATTTGGCCGAATACGCCGCCTACCGCGAAATGCAAGGCGACGCGGACATCGCTACCGGTTTAAGCCTGGGAATGTATGCCGCCATGGGGGCGGCCGGCGTTTTCGAATCTTATGCCGACGCGGCCGCCATCGCCGCCAAAAGGGCGCTTATCATGCATGAGGTCTCGACCGCGAAACCCGGACAGATGGCCGGCGTGGTCGGCATGGCTCTTCATGAGCTGGAACCGATAGTGAAAAATGCCGGAGCGAAAATAGCGGTCATCCGGGACCGGGTCCGCAGCAGCTTCGTCGTCACGGGCAGTCAGACGAACGTTGATGAAGTCGAAAAAGAAACCCAACGTAGCGGCAAGCGCCGGTGGGAGAAGCTTAATATCATGGGCGCCTTCCATTTCGACGACCACGAGGAGTCCAAAGGGCCTTTTTCCGCCGAACTTAAAAACTTTACGCTGGGTGATCCTAAATTAAGACTACTGGGCAACCACGCTCTTTATCTGGCCTCCGCCGAAGACGCCGTTAGTCACGTCTTGGATCAATTGACCGAAACTTCGGATTGGGACGCGGTCATCAGCCGGCTCAACGAGGACGGTGTAAATAACGTGGTCGAATTCGGCCCGGATCCTAACCGGGGCCTGGCCCGGCAGATGGTCCGGCACTACAAAGCGAACCATATCCAGTTCCCGATCGCTTCATAAACCCTTTACAAACCGGTTAAAAATCGCTTATAATAACCCTATCTCGCATAGGTGGCTATTGCTTAACTATGCTAAAAGTAAACTAAGTAACTAAGGAGTTTCCTAAATGGCAGAAAATTTCGACCGCAGCAAGCCGCACGTCAACGTAGGTACTATGGGCCACGTCGACCACGGTAAGACAACTTTAACCGCCGCTATCACCGCCGTACTGGCTAAAAAGCTTCCCAGCTCCATCAACAAGCCGGTGGCATATGATCAGATCGATAACGCGCCCGAAGAAAAGGCCCGCGGTATCACTATCGCCACCTCCCATCAGGAGTATGAGAGCGAAAAACGCCACTACGCCCATGTCGACATGCCCGGCCACGCCGACTACGTCAAGAACATGATTACCGGCGCCGCCCAGATCGACGGTGCCATCTTGGTCGTTTCTGCCGCCGACGGTCCGATGCCTCAGACCCGCGAACACGTTCTGCTGGCCCGCCAGGTCGGCGTGCCTAAGATCCTGGTCTTCTTAAACAAGATGGACCTGGCCGATCCGGAACTGGTCGAACTGGTCGAGGAAGACGTCCGCGACCTGTTGGCCAAGTACGAATTCGACCGTGAAGCGCCTATCATCAAAGGTTCCGCCACCAAAGCTTTGGAAGGCAGCGCCGCCGATGAGGACGCCGTCATGGAATTGGTCAAGGCTATGGACGACTACATCCCCGAACCGGTCCGCGACTTGGACAAGCCGTTCCTGATGCCTATCGAAGACGTTTTCTCCATCAAAGGCCGCGGCACAGTCGCCACCGGCCGTGTCGAACTAGGAGTTGTTAAGGTTAACGAAGAAGTCGAGATCGTCGGCATCCGCCCCACCAAGAAAACGGTCGTTACCGGTGTTGAAATGTTCAAGAAGAACCTCGACCAGGGCCAGGCCGGCGATAACGTCGGAGTGCTGCTGCGCGGTATCGAGCGCGATGACATCGAGCGCGGCCAGGTTTTGGCCAAGCCCGGTTCCATCACCCCGCACACCGAATTTGACGCCGAAGTCTACATCCTGACCAAAGAAGAAGGCGGCCGACACACCCCATTCTTCAAAGGCTACAAGCCGCAGTTTTACTTCCGGACGACTGATGTGACCGGCGAAGTCGAACTGCCGGCCGATAAAGAAATGGTCATGCCCGGCGACACCATCACCTTCAAGGTTAAATTGCTGGCCCCGATCGCCATGGACCAGGGCCTGCGCTTCGCCATCCGTGAAGGCGGCCGCACCGTCGGCGCCGGCGTCGTCACCAAGATTGAAAAATAAGATGTCCGCGATAGAGTTTTCCAAGGGCCAGGCCGGCGAGGTAATCGATACCACCCAGATACTGGTCGCCAGCGACCTGGCCAGACTCAGGGCATTAAGCAAACCCGATAGCGGCCTGGTAAGGGTCGACTATCTGCTTGTGCCCGAGATAATGGGAGCCGCGCCACACCATGTCACCAATATCGCCACTCGTGATTACGGCGCCGCCGAATACGAATCAATCCTTCATGAAGTCGCGCCGGCCAGACTTGAAATGACCCACTCGGTAGACGTTAAGAATAAGGTAGACTAAAGAGATGGCTGAAACCAAAGAACCAGAAGTCAAACAGCGGATCCGCATCCGGCTCAAGGCCTACGACCATAAGGTCATCGACCAGTCCGCCAAGCAGATCGTCGATACGGCGCTGCGTACCGGAGCCAAGATTTCCGGCCCCATACCTCTGCCGACCCGCAAAAGCACCTTTACGGTCGTCAAAAGCCCGCATGTCTATAAAAAAGGCCGCGAGCAGTTCGAGATGCGCGTCCATAAACGCCTGATCGATATCAGCGACCCCACGCCAAAGACCATCGATTCGCTTATGAACCTGTCTTTGCCGGCCGGCTGCGACGCCGAAATCAAAATGTAATCAAAATCACAGCTTTTCATCACAGCTGCGCTATCCTAGGGGCAGTGGTGGAAAGCATGAAATCGCAAGATTTAAGCCCACCGAAAAAGAGCCCAAATGAGGGCTCTTTTAGATTCCTGCCTTCGTATGGTTTAAAATATTGGGGATGAGCTATGAATCCGCCACTAGATTGACGCTAGATTCCATGACGCCGGAGGCTTGTGATTGTTCAGGCCCGGCCAGTCTCGCCCGCGCTTACGACGAGCTGGTCGAGAAAGGTGTTATGACCACTCCCGAGGCCATAGATCAATATGGTTCGGACATTGATTATGACTGTAGAGGCAAAAAGCCTAATACCGACCCGCTGATCGTCGGCTGCGGCAGCCCGGAGAAGATATGCGGGCATCGCAAAGGGCCCGGCTACTTGATTCAAAGGACTTTAGAAATCCGAGAAGTTTTGTAATATTTACAGCGGATTGACAGGGGTTTTAACTTTATGTTAATCTGTTAGGGACAGTATTGAACGTTCGCTTGGTTTTGAATAGGTCTGCTCGCTGGTAACAGGGGTAGAAACCGTCAGATCCAAGCATTTTTAAGGTGCTGTCTTAGAAATTATCAATAAGAAGGGCTCGGTTTTGAAAGCATTGGTTACCAGGAAAATCGGAATGACCAGCATCATCGGCGACGACGGCGCCTTATCTGCTGTTACCTTGCTTTCGGCGACGCCTAACGTTATTACCCAGATCAAAGATATCGAGAAAGACGGCTATCAGGCCGTCCAGGTCGGCTTCGAGGAAGTAAAGAAAGAAAAGATCGGCAAGACATTGGCCGGGCACCTTAAGGCCGCCGGCGCTTTCCCTAAGATTATGCGCGAATTCCGCGTCAATGGCGATTTGGAAGAAAACATCAAGGTCGGCGAGAAACTTTCCGCCGACCTTTTTGAAGTCGGCGATATAGTGGACGTCACCGGTATTACTAAGGGTAAAGGCTTCGCCGGCACCATCAAGCGCCACAACTTCAAGCGGGGCCGCAAAACCCACGGCGGCCGCAGCTACCGCCGCCCCGGATCTATCGGTTCGATGTATCCGCAGCACATTTTTAAAGGCAAGAGGATGGCCGGCCAGATGGGCCACGACCAAGTCACAACCCGCAAACTGCGGGTCGCCATGGTGGATAAGGACCAGAACCTCATCGGCGTCGTCGGCTCCGTGCCCGGTCCTCGCAAGGGTATCGTCCTGCTCAAGGAGACTAAGTAATGGCCGTCGCCACTTATACCAAATCTGGCGCTAAGGCGGCCACTCCGGCCAAGCTGGACAAAAACATCTTCGGCGTAGAGGTAAAAAGCCATCAGTTATTAAAGGATGCTTACCTGTCATATATGGCCGGCGGCCGCACCAACAACGCCGTAACCAAACGGCGCGGCGAAGTCCGCGGCGGCGGCAAGAAACCGTGGCGCCAAAAAGGCACCGGCAATGCCCGTGTCGGTTCTTCGCGCACGCCTTTGTGGCGCGGCGGCGGCATCATCTTCGGTCCCACCGGCACGGAGAATTATTCCCGCAAATTAAGCAGCGCCGCCAAACGCCAGGCCTTGCGCCAGGCTCTCAGCATGGCCGCCGCCGAGGAGCGGGTCAAAGTCATCGAAACCTTCGCTTGCCCCGATGGCAAGGTCAAACCCACGATCGCCCTGCTTAACAAACTCGACGCCAAAGGCAGTGCTCTGATCGTCGTCTCCGAAAAAGACGGCCTAGTGACCCGGGCGACCAATAATCTGCCCAAGGTCAAAGCCGTCCAGGCCAAATACCTGAATGTCTATGACATTATGAATTCCGACCACTTGATCATCAGCAAAAAGTCCCTGGAAATCATCCAGGAATGGCTGGGAGAGACCAAGTAATGAAATACCTGACACTCAAGCCGCGCATCAGTGAAAAAGCCTACGCCCTCAGCGAAAGCGGCAACACCTACATCTTCGACGTCCCGGCCGGCGCCAACAAGCATGACATCGCGGGAGCCGTAACCGCCCAGTACGAGGTGAGGGTCAATAATGTCCGGATGGCCGCCGTGCCCGGCAAAGCCGTCCGCAGTTACCGCCAGCGCGGCCGTAAATCCATTTCCGGCCAGCGGTCAGATGTCCGTAAAGCCTACGTAACCCTGGCCGAAGGCGACAAGCTGCCGATTTTCGCGGCCGTGGAAGAACCTAAAGCTCCCGAAAAGGAGAAGAAATAATGGCTGTTAAGGAATATAAACCCACGACGCCGGCCCGTCGCGGCATGAGCAGCCAGGATTTTGACGCGATTACCGCTAAAAAACCGCTTAAGAGCCTAGTCCGCAGCCAAAAGAGCATGGCCGGCCGCAACAATCAAGGCCGTATCACTACTCGCCATAAGGGCGGCGGCGTGCGGCGCCATTACCGTATAATCAACTTCAAGCTGGCTCCCGGCATGACCGCAACCGTTGAGCAGATAGAGTATGATCCTAACCGCAGCGCCCGGATCGCCCGCGTCAAAGATGACACCGGCGCCTATCACTACATCTTGGCAACCCGCGGTATGAAGCCCGGCCGCAAGTTCACGGTCAACGAAGAAGCGCCTATTGAACAGGCTAATCGCCTGCCGCTCAAGAATATCCCTACCGGCACTCAGATACACGCTATCGAGTTGCAGCCCGGCCGCGGCGCCCAACTGGTGCGTACCGCCGGCGGCAGCGCTCAGCTTATCGCTAAAGAGGGCGATTACGCCCAAGTGCGTCTGCCCAGCGGCGAAGTCCGCAGGATTAATGCCGAATGCATGGCGACCATCGGAGTGATCGGCAATGAACAGCACCAGAACATCAAGATCGGCAAAGCCGGCCGCAAACGCCGCATGGGCATTCGGCCGACCGTCCGCGGCGTGGTTATGAACGCCGCGGACCACCCGCACGGCGGCGGTGACGGCGGACGTCACCGTATGGCCCGGCCGCCGGTTACGCCTTGGGGCCAAAAGACGCTGGGTTACAAGACCCGCCGCCGCAAAGTATCCGCTAAATTCATCGTAAGGACCCGCCATCAGGCGAAGAGGAGATAATTAGATGAGCCGCTCACTTAAAAAAGGACCGTTTATAGACCCCAAGCTCGCCCGCAAAGTGGCTGCTCTGGGCAACGAGGACCGCACCATCATCCGTACCTGGGCGCGGGCATCTACCATTTCCCCGGATTTCGTCGGCCGCACCATCGCCGTCCATAACGGCAAAGTCCACGTACCGGTATTTATCACAGAGAACATGGTCGGCCATAAGCTGGGTGAATTCGCGCCGACCCGCAAGTTCCGCGGTCACGGCGGTAAATTGGCTAAAGCCCAAGGGAGCGGGAGTTAATCTATGTCGGCCATAGCTTTCCAAAAAGGCGTCCGGATAAGCCCGCGTAAAGTCGCGGTAGTCGCCGCTTTGGTCCGCGGCCGGACCGTCGAAGACGCGCTGACGATTTTAGATTTCACGCCGCGCCGGGCCGCCGGACCCGTCAAAGAGGCCATTAAAAGCGCCGCGGCCAACGCCGAGCACAACCACAGTTATAAACCTGGCACTCTGGAAATCACCGAAATCAGCGTGACCTCCGGACCGCGCCTGAAGCGCTATATCCCCGCCGCCCGCGGCCGGGCCCGCCGTTTCCAGCGCAAGACCAGCCATATCAAAGTGATAGTCGACGGCCAGAAACGCGAGAACAAACGGACCGCCGTCAAAGCCGAAACAGAGAAGGAGGCCAAATAATGGGCCAGAAAGTCAATCCCATCAGCATGCGCCTGCAGGTCAATAAGGACTGGCGCTCCAAGTGGTTCGTCGGCAAGAAGGATTACGCCGACTACCTGAAGCAGGATTTAGCCGCCCGCAAACTGATCGATCAGAAACTCGGCTCGCGCGCCGCGGTCAGCAAGGTTGATATCGAGCGCTCGCCTAATTTGGTGACCGTAACGATCCAGACCGCTAAAGCCGGCGTGGTTATCGGCCGCGGCGGCGCCGGTGCCGCCGAGCTTAAAAGCGACCTGGACAAGATTTTTCAGATACCGTCGCGCGTCAACATCGAAGAAATCAAGCGGCCGGAGCTGCAGGCTAAATTGGTCGCCGAAAACATCGCCCACCAGCTGGAGCGCCGCATCGCTTTCCGCCGGGCCATCAAGCAATCGGCGGCCGCCAGCATGCGGGCCGGTGCCAAGGGCGTACGCATAGAAGTCGCCGGCCGTCTGGGCGGCATGGAAATGAGCCGCCGAGAAAAAGCCGTCGAAGGCAGCGTCCCGCTGCACACCATCCGGGCCGATATAGATTACGGCTCGGCTCGCGCTCTATATCCGGGAGCTGGCATCATCGGCGTGAAAGTCTGGATTTACAGAGGGGAATCGTAACATGTTGATGCCCTCCCGAACCAAGTTCCGAAAAGTCCGCAAGGGCCGCATCCATGGCGGCACGGCTACGTCATTGTCGACGATAGCCTACGGACGCTACGGCTTGGTCAGTCTGGAGAGCCAGCGCATCAACTCGCGCCAGATCGAGGCGGCCCGCCAGGCCATGACCCGCTACATCAAGCGCGGCGGCCAGATCTGGATACGCATTTTCCCGCATACTCCGGTCACCCGTAAACCCCAGGACGTCAAGATGGGCAGCGGCAAGGGCAATCCTGAATTCTTCGTAGCCAAGGTCAAACCGGGCACCGTGATGTTCGAGATGGACGGCGTCACCGAAGCCCAGGCCCGCGAGGCTATGCGCCTGGCCGGCCACAAGCTGTCGGTCAAGACCCGCTTCGCCGTCAAGGAGGAGCAATAATGAAGATCGTTGAGGTCCGCAAGATGACCACCGAGGAGCTGACCAAGCAGACCACAGCTTTACAGCAGGAGATCATCGAGCTGCGCCGCCGGCTTTACAGCGGCGAAGCCCAGAATGTCCGGGCGCTGCGCGGTAAGCGCAAGGACCTGGCTCGCATTTATACCGTTTTAGGTGAAAAACTTCAGAAGGAGAGCGCATAATGGCCCGACAAATTACCGGTACCGTAACCAGCGACAAGACCGACAAGACGATCGTCATAACCGTTCGGGCCCGCCGCACCCACCCGCTTTATAAGAAGCAGTATACGGTTAATACCAAGTTCATGGCTCATGACGAGAAAAACGAAGCCAAAGCCGGCGACCTGGTGACTATCATCGAAACCCGCCCCATAAGCGCCCGTAAACGCTTCCGCCTGGAGCGGATCGTAGAGCGCGCCGGCGTGCGTTTCGAGGAAACCGACGCCACGGCCGATATCCCGCAAGAGGAAGAGAAAGCCTCCGTGCCGGAGCCCAAAGCCAAGAAACCGGCCAAGAAAGAATCCAAAGAGGAAGACAAGTAATGATACAGCAGGAAAGCAGACTACTCGCTACCGATAACAGCGGCGCCCGCCAGCTGCTGTGCATCCGCGTGCTCGGCGGCTCCGGCCGGCGTTATGCGCGGGTCGGCGACATTATCGTCGCTACCGTCAAGACCGCCAACCCGGCCGGCGGCGTCAAACGCAAAAGCGTCGTCAAAGCCGTGATAGTCCGGACCCGCAGCCCTATCCTGCGTAAAGACGGTTCGACCATTAAATTCGATGATAACGCGGCGGTGGTCTTGGCCGAAGACAACAAGACGCCGCGCGGCACCCGCATCTTCGGTCCCGTCCCGCGCGAACTGCGCGATATGGGCTACCAGCGTATAATTTCCCTGGCCCCGGAGGTCCTATAATGACTCAAGCCGTATTCAAGATAAGAATCAAGAAGGGCGACACCGTCATGGTCCGCTCCGGCAAGTTCAAGGGTAAGACCGGCAAAGTTCTGCAGGTCCACCCCAAGGAGAACAAAGTGACTGTCGAAGGCATCAATATCGTCAAGCGCCACCGCAAGCCCACCCAGGCTCAGCCGCAGGGCGGTATCATCGAGATGACCAAGCCGATCTGGGTCAGTAAAGTCGGTCTGCTGGATAGCACCGGCAAAAAGCCCGCGCGCGTAGGTTATAAGACCGATGCCAAAGGTAACAAGACCCGCTTCCTTAAGAGCAGCGGCAAGGAGATCAAGTAATGGCTAAAGCAGCAGCTCCGGCTAAATATCAGGCCCGCCTCAAAACCCGTTACAATGAACAGATAAAGGCCGAGCTTCAAAAAGAGCTCAAACTTGGTAACATCTGGGAAGTTCCCCGCCTGGAGAAAATCGTTGTCAACGCCGGCTTAGGTCGCGCCAAAGACGACAAGAAGGTGCTGGAGACCGCCGCTAATACCATCCGCAAGATTACCGGGCAGCAGCCGGTTGATACCATCGCCCGGATGTCCATCGCCAGCTTTAAGCTGCGCGAAGGCAACAAGATCGGTATCAAAGTGACTCTGCGCGACGAACGCATGTACGAATTCGCCGACCGGTTCATCAACATCATCCTGCCGCGGCTGCGTGACTTCCACGGCGTAGCCGAACGCTCCTTCGACAAGCAGGGCAACTACAGCATCGGCCTGACCGATCAGTCCGTTTTCCCGGAGCTGTCCTTTGAAGAGACATCCACGCCCCACGGTCTTCAAGTCATATTCAATATCAAAGCTAAGCAGCCCGAACATGGCCGGGCCCTATTGGAAAAATTAGGCATGCCATTTGAAAGGAGAAGCTAAATGGCTAAGAAATCGATTTTAGCTAGAGACAAGAAGCGCGACAAGATGATCGCCAAATACGCCGCCAAGCGCGCCGAGCTTAAAGCCGCCGGCGATTTGGAAGGCTTGGCTTTGCTGCCGCGTAATTCCAGCCCGACCCGCCACACTAACCGCTGCGCCAAGACCGGCCGGCCGCGCGGCTACATGCGCCAATTCGGTCTGTCGCGCATCGCTTTCCGCGAGCACGCCAGCAAAGGCGAGATCCCGGGAGTAACTAAGAGTAGTTGGTAAGCTTATGAGTAAGACTAATTTAGTATCAACCGACCCCATCGCCGACATGTTCAGCCGCATCCGCAATGCCATCGCGGTCAATAAGCAGCAGGTCAGCCTGCCGCATTCCAATGTCAAAGAGACTATCGCTCGTATCCTGGCGGATAACGGTTTTGTCAGCCGCGTCGATGCCACCGAAGAAGAAGGCCGCAAGTTCTTAGTAATCACCATCAATAGCGAGGACGAATCAGCCAAGATTACCGAAATAACCCGCCTCAGCCGTCCCGGCCGCCGGATGTACGTCAAGTCGCCGGCCGTCCCGACCGTCAAGCGCGGCCGCGGTCTGGTCGTTATTTCCACTTCGCACGGAATTATGACCGGTCGAGACGCCGTCGCCAAGAACCTCGGCGGCGAGTTAATCTGCGAGGTCTATTAGGATGAGTCGAGTAGGAAAACAGCCCATCACCATCCCCGGCGGCGTGACAATCACTGTCGACGATGACAAGGTGACCGTCAATGGCTCCAAAGGCAGCTTAGAACAGTTCACCATGCCCGGAATCAAGATTTCCCAGGCCGACGGCACATTGAATGTCGAGCGCGAGAACGATGAGCGCCAGAACCGAGCCCGCCACGGCCTGATGCGTACGCTGATAAGTAATATGGTCACCGGCGTCAGCCAGGGCTTCGAGAAGAAGCTGGAGATCAACGGCGTCGGTTACCGCGTGCAGCAGCAGGGCACGGACTTAAAGCTTAACCTTGGCTTTTCGCACGACGTCATCTATCATATCCCGGCCGGTGTCACCGCCGCCGTCGAGCAGAACGTCATCACTATCAGCGGCATCAGCAAGCAGCAGGTCGGCCAGGTGGCCGCCGAGATCCGAGCCTTGAAGAAACCCGAGCCTTATAAAGGCAAGGGCATCAAATACGTAGACGAGCGCACCATCCGTAAGAGCGGAAAGAGCGGTAAGGAATAGATATGAACAGATTAGCCCACAAAACCCAAAACGCCGCCCGCCGGGCCGCCCGCGTCCGGACGGTTATTAAAGGTACCACCGAACGCCCCCGTTTATCGGTCAATATCAGCAACCTGCATATCACCGCTCAGATCATTGATGACACCAAGGGTGTGACCTTGGCCTACGCCTCGACGGTCGGCAAAGAAATCACTGGCAGCCGGACCGAACAAGCCGCCCAGGTCGGCAAGGATATCGCCGCCAAAGCCAAGAAGGCCAAGGTCAGCAAGGTGGCCTTAGACCGCGGCCGACGCGCTTATCATGGAAGAATAAAAGCCTTAGCCGACGCCGCGCGCGAGGCAGGATTGGAGTTTTAATATGCAGTCAGCTCAAAGAAGCCGCCCGCCCGCCGGGGTCCAAGAAGAAAAACAGTTCGACGAACGGGTCGTTTACGTCAACCGCGTGGCCCGGGTAGTCAAAGGTGGCCGCCGTTTCCGGTTCCAGGCATTGATTGTCGCCGGTGACCACAAAGGCCGTGTCGGTATCGGTGTCAGCAAAGGCGCCGACGTATCAGCCGCCGTCACTAAAGCCACGGACGTCGCCAAAAAGAACATGGTCAAAATCTCGCTTTATAAAGGCACGCTGACCCACGAAGTGGAAGGTCGTGTCGGCGGCAGCAAGATCCTAATCATGCCGGCCGCGCCCGGTACCGGTCTGATCGCCGGCGGCGTTGTCCGCACCGTCCTAGAGGTCGCCGGCATAGAGAACGCCCTCAGTAAGTCACTGGGTTCCAGCAACCGTATCAACACAGCCTACGCGGCCGTTAACGCCCTGGTAAGCATGCAGCCTTCCAGCAAATGGATAACCAAACCGGCCGGCGCCAAACCGGCGGCTAAGACGGCTAAAGCCAAGGTCAAGGCTTAAAACTATGAAATATAACGAGTTAACCCTATCCAAGCAGAAAAAAGCCACCCGCGCCGGGCGGGGCATCAGCGCCGGCCGCGGTAAGACCGCCGGCCGCGGCACCAAAGGCCAGGGCGCCCGCAAGAGTCCCGGCAAGTCCGGTTTCGAAGGCGGCCAGATCCCCTTATACATGCGTCTGCCCAAACTGCGAGGCTTTAAGGACAACCGCCCGGCGGCCGAAGAAGTCTACACCGGCCACTTAGAGCAGATCAAAAAGCCGGCAATCGATACGATTGTCCTTTACGAGGCCGGGCTGATCAGCAGCCCGCACGTCAACGTTAAGCTGCTGCTCAAAGGCGAGCTGACCGCTAAAAAAATCGTGCAGCTGCCGGGGGCCAGCGCCAAAGCCATCGAGGCCATCGAAAAAGCCGGCGGCAGCTTCACGCCTGTCGCCCGGGTTCCGCGTCCGGCCAAAAAAGCCGGCAAAAAATCCGAATAATATTCGTAAAAACGGGGGTAAACCAGTCGCCGCTGGTGTATAATATTTTCTAAGTGAACTGGGGAATCATACTTAAGTCTTTGGGGCAGGGCGAGATGCGAAAACGCATCGGCGCCGTTTTGGGCATGCTGCTGGTCTTCCGCATCCTAGCTCATGTCCCGGTACCCTTAGCCGACCCCCATACCTTAAAGCAGGTCCTGCAGAATCTATTCACCCAGTCCAACTCCAACCAGCTTCTAGGCTTTCTGAACGTCCTATCGGGCGGCGCCTTAGCTAACTTTTCTATCATGCTGGTCGGCCTGGGGCCGTACATCAACGCCAGCATTATCATGCAGATGCTCACCAAAGCTATCCCTAAACTGGAAGCCATGAACAAAGAGGGCGAATACGGACGCAAGCGCATCAACCAGTACACCCGCATGCTGACCTTCCCGCTGGCCATAGTCCAATCTATCGGCACCATTTACCTTATCCGCCAAGAGGCCTCCAGTATCGGCGGCCTAGGCGACATCACCGCGCATACTTCGTTCATGCAGTGGTTCGTGATGATAGCGGCGCTGACCGGCGGTTCCATGATACTGATGTGGCTGGGCGAACTGATCACCGAACGGTCTATCGGTAATGGCATATCCTTACTTATTACTGTCGGCATCGTCAGCCGCCTGCCAACCCTGTTCACTCAACTATGGAGCTCCACATACTGGGTCAAGGGCACCAACGCCGCAGCCGATAAGTTCTACTTTCTGCATCGTAACTTCAGTAAACACGGGATGATCCTGTTCTGGGTGGTCATGCTGGCCATCATACTTATAACCTGGGCCGTGGTTAAGCTTAACGAGGCCTCCCGGCGCCTGACGGTCAACTACGCCAAAAGGGTACAGGGCAACCGTACCTACGGCGGGGTAACCACAACTTTGCCGGTCAAACTGATTACCGCCGGCGTCATTCCTATCATCTTCGCCGTAGCTTTCTTGTCGGTGCCTAACTTCCTGGGACAGCTGCTAACTCACGGGCAGGGAGTAAACTATGTCCCGCACACCCATTGGGGTCATATCGGCGTCCAGCTGTCCACCTGGTTCCAGAACCCCAGCGCCCAGACTTTCGCCTCCGGCGGCTGGCAGCCGTGGATCTATCCGCTTACCTACTTTTTACTGGTGTTCGTGTTCACCTATTTCTATACCAGCGTGACCTTTAATTCCAAAGAAATCGCCGAGAACCTGCAGAAGCAGGGCGGCTTTATCGCCGACGTCCGTTCCGGCAAGCAGACCGAAAAGTATCTTAGCTCCATCGTTAACCGGCTGACGCTGTTCGGCGGCCTGGCGCTGGGCTTTTTGGCGGTCCTGCCCATCCTCGCCCAGGTCAAACTTAATCAAAATATCGCCATCGGCGGCACCAGTATCCTGATCCTGGTATCAGTATCGCTGGAAACACTGCGCCAGATAGAATCCCGCGCTCTGATGATCACTTACGACCAATACGAAGCTCCAGAGTACTTCTACGAAGGCGGGAATGCCGTCGAATCCGCCCTGGGTGCCCGTCGCCTAAAATTCATTCCCCGCCGCCGCAAGTAATTTATCCTAGGGTTTTCATTAGGTCTTTGGGCGAGTCCGCAGTGAAGTCCGGACCGGCGTTTTTAATGGCCGCCGAATCGTTGAAGCCCCAGGTCACGCCGACCGACATTATGCCGGCTTTCTTGGCGCCATGGACGTCACGGACTTCGTCGCCGATGTAGCAGCAGTCGTTTTTGTCCAAATTGTATCTACGGATAATCTTCTTAAGAGCCGAGGCCTTGCCCTGCAGCCCGATGTCGCCGGATATGCCGGTAAAGTAGCTCTCCAAACTGTTCTTTTCCAGGAATTTGCGGATGTTTGCGGCGCTGTTGGTGCTTAAGATATACATCTTGCAACCATTTTCATTAAGCCGCTTCAAGGTTTCCGGCATGCCCGGGAAAGTTTCTATCTCGGTTATTCTCACGCCGATCAGCTTCTTGGCTTTGAGGACCATGCCGGGCAGCTGCCACTTCCTTATCTTTAAATACTTGATGATCTGGCGCAGGCCTTGGCCGCGCAGCACGTTGATCTCTTCGGCGGTTAACCTTTGGGGCCGCTTGGTAATTTCTTCGAATATCGCCACAACGGACTCAAAACTGTCGGCGATCGTGCCGTCAAAATCAAAAATCACCGTCTTCACTTGCCTAAATCATACCAAAAACCAGGAGCTAGCAAGGGCGCCTGCCTGTAATGTGCTTTTGTTTAAGTAAAACTAACAAGGTATATTTCCTATATGGCAATTCACGATTACCTTGAACCCGCTGTAACGCTTATTGTTGGCTTCATAGCATTCTGGTTATATCAGAAGCAAAAACGAGATAGTAAAAAAGACGCAGCCAACATCCTCTTACTTGAGATTCAAAATGCAAAACGTCAGCTTGCTGTAGCGACAAAACAGCTCAAGGATGCCGGTACCGACGAGACAAAGATGCTTGCCGAAGACACATTCCTTATGCCAAATGAAAGCTGGAGCAAGTATAAGTATTTGTTCGTTAGAGATTTTGATCGAGACGAATGGGACTCACTGTCCTCCTTTTATAGTAGGTGTGCTATCTTCGACGATGCTGTTATCCATAACAATAAGGCATTCCCCCAAAACGCTGAACAAATACGTGAGGCGATGAGCCAGGCTGTGACAAAAATTCTCACAGAATTTACAATCAATAATCCGACGGCTAAAAGTGGCTCAAAACCAGAGATTAATGCTATAAATGCCGCTAGTAAAGCTCATGACTTGATATTGGCCCAGGCTGGCGCTTTATTTTCTTATTCTCCTCGAAAACCAATATTAGATGCACAGGATCAACTAACATCAATTAGTTCTATAAATTTAGAGCAGCATATTCTTAAACTTAAAAAAATCGCACATATTAGCAGTTAAGGTTAAGCAACGCGGGTCTATGTCGAGCGGGCAGTGGTAAAATTAAGAAATGGAATTTAATTGGTGGGGAGCCGTAGGGCTGTTCTTCGCCAGCGCCGCGCTGGAATCGATCTTTGCCTTATATACTCTGGCGGTTACCAAACATAAGGCGCTGG
>Ga0207667_10000298_pt1 | contig 68636 bp, 70 predicted proteins | sample KBSCornC52_FD_184301 | JGI IMG/M metagenome (GOLD analysis project Ga0207667, IMG submission 184301) | Corn rhizosphere microbial communities from Kellogg Biological Station, Michigan, USA - KBS Corn C5-2 (SPAdes) (version 2) | ecosystem: Host-associated > Plants > Roots > Rhizosphere > Soil ... | reverse complement strand
AAACGATCGCAATCGCATAACTGCGAACAACGAATACGCCCTCGCTGCCTAAACTAGGTTAGCGACGGAACCCAGGGGGTGGGCCCGAGCCACTCTGGTGTTTCCGCCAACAAGTCGGGCTGGCACGCATTCCTGATCCGAGGCGCGTGCGAGACAATGGATCTGCGGCGACCGGTAAGCCCCGCTTCGAGGCGTACGGTCGATCAAGTCAAAATCGAAGCTGAGCCTGGAGAACGCACCGGTTAGGCTTTTTGGACTCGGGGGGCAGCACCCCGACAGCTCCACCAAGTACGGCGCCCCGCCTCGAAAGAGACGGGGCGTTTCGATTTCACGTCCCGAAGAGTCGAGGATATGATCGTCTCGATCGCAGTGCTGACCCTTGCATTGGCCGCGACCGCCGCTTCGCCGCCCGCCACCCTCCCGCCGCAGCCGTCGTACATGCAGCCTCCGGCTGGCTGGAGAAGCCTCGGACCGCCTCCCGCGGACGCTCCGATCGACTACGGCTGGGTCTCGCCGCATTTCCGGGACGGCAGCGCGCACGCGGGCGACAGCCTGTCCGCCTACGTGCGGCCGATCCCGCCGGGCTCGACGCTCGGCGCCCAAGTGAAAGAGATGATCGCCGCCGAGACCGGCGATGGCAGAACCGTGGCCAGTTCGAAGAGCCACGCGACGTGCAACGGCACGCAGTCCGGATGGACCGTCGACTTCCGGATCCAACTCTCGCCGTCACTGACGCTCTCGCAGGTCGAACACGTGGCCGTGTTCGACGGGCACGTCTACGACGTCATGTTCACGCATCGCGCCGATCTTCCGGTCGATGCTGCCGTCCAGGCCTCGATCGACTCGCTCTGCCCGAAGAACGGTTAGCGCGAGCGTTTGTTCACGGTCGCGTAGGCGATTCGCTCGGCTTCGCCAGGCGACTTGCCGGCGTGCTCTTCCGATTCGGCGATGTGGGCGGCCTGGCGCTTCTCTTTCGCGGTGTAGCGGTGCGCGTCGGGGTGGAGTTTGTTGACGGTCGCGTAGGCGATGCCCTCGGCCTCGTCCGCCGGGTGTCCGGCTCGCTCTTCGCTCTCCTTGATGTGCTCGACTTGGCGATGCTCGTCGGGGGTGTAGCGATGGTGTTTCACGACGACTCCTCCGTTCCAAGGGAGTCGTACCCAGGTCAGCGCCTCGACGACGCCAGCAGCACGCTGCCGGTCATCATCAGCCAGAGCGGGAGCAGATCGACGGTGACGTGCTCGAACGCGCCGATCGCGTGCCCGCTGACGGCTCGCACGGCGAACAGGACGCCCGCGATCGCGCCCGCGACGCCGAACGCGACTGCGGCCGCCCCGAGCGCCCGCAGCGTCGAGCGCGCGTGCAGCAGCGCGGGGCCGAGCGCGATCATCCCGAGGTTGCCCGAGAAGAACAGCAGCGCGGCGCCGACGTCGTGGAGCGCGCGGTTCGCGTCCTCGGGAACGAGTCCGACCAGGATGACGCCCAGGCCGTTGGCTACGATCAACGGGATGCCGAGGTCGCGCAGCCGGCCGGGCGGGAAAGCCGTTCGCACCAGCAGCGCTCCGCCGCCGATGAGCACGCCCTGGACGAGCATCGAGCCGTCGACCAGCGCGTGAAAGGGCGAGCGCCCGGCGCCCAGATCGCTGATGCGATCGGTGAAGAAATCGTAGCCCGGCCAGTGGATCCCGGCGAAGGTCTCGACCAAGAAGAACTGCAGGGTCGCGATCCAGGCGAGCGCGCCCAAGCGTATGCGTGAAGTCACGGAAAGGCGTCAGATGAAGTCGCGCTTGCGCGATTGGGCCCAGTAGGTCAAGCCGAGCAACGCCACGATCGCCGCGATCTCCAGCAGGAGTATCGCGGCGATCGGTCCGTTCCAGACGATCGCCTCGCCCTTCATCTGCCGCGCGATGACCGGGACGTTCGAGACATAGAACAGGAAGGCTTGGAAGCCGAGGTTGCCGACCACCATCCCGACGATCGTCCACGGCATCGATTCGCTCACCAGCGAGACGCCGACCAAGAAGAAGTAGCTGACCGCGAGTTCGAGCATCACGGCGACCGCCCACGGGATCAGACCGTTCGGCAGATCGCCGACGAACGCGATCAAGCCGACCGCGCCGGCGGTGACGATCGCCCACGGGACCAGGAAGAGCCCGCCGTTGGCGATCAGCTTCGCCGAGGTGTAGTCCATCGCCGAGATCGGCAGGCTCATCACGAACGCCAGCGTCTTCTCGACCCGTTCGTTCGCGATGGTCTGCATCACGATATGGATGGCCATCGAGATCACGACCGTGATCAACAGGATGGCGCCAGCCTCGAACGCGAGCAGGCTTCCGGAGCCGCACATCGCGAGCGCGATCGCCGCCGCGACCAGATAGAACGCGAGCGGCCGGCGCATCAGGAACCAGTCCTTGAGCACCAGGCTGCGGATGACGGGGGCGTTCATGCGAGCACTCCTTCGCGGCGGTTCTTGACGGTGCACAGGAAGATCTCTTCGAGCGACATCGGCTCGACCGCGGTGATGCTGGCGCCGGTCGCCTGCAGCAGCGGAAGCGTCGCGTCGGTGAAGTTCGGAACGGTGACGACGTTGATGCGGCCGCTTCCGCGCAGGTCGAGCATCCCCGGGACCGCGGTGACGGTCGCGCCTTCGGGGATCTCGAAGCGTACCCGGCGCCAGCGATCGAGGTAGTTCTCCTTGTCGTCCGAAGCGACGATCCGGCCGCGGTCGATGAACGTGATGCGATCCGAGATCTGTTCCACGTCCATCGTGTTCTGCGAGGAGAAGAGCACGGTCCGGCGTTCGTCGGCGAGCACTTCGATCAGCGCGCCGAGGACTTCTTGTCGCGCGATCGGGTCCAGACCGGTGGTCGGTTCGTCGAGCACCAGCAAGCGCGGCCGGCGGGCCAGGACCAACAGCAAGGCGGCTTTCACGCGTTGTCCGTGCGAGAGGCCTTTGATGCGCTGGTCGGGCGTGAGGTCGAACCGTCGTACCAACTCGGCGGCGTAGGTCGCGTCCCACGACGGAAAGATCGAGGCGATGAACGACATATGCCAGGCGATGGTCGCGCTCGGATATAGCCGCATGTCGTCGGAGACGTAGCCGATCTCGCGCTTGGCGGCGACCTGGCCGGCGGGCATCTCGTTGTCGAGCACGCGCACCGTCCCGCGATCCTGATGGATCAGGCCCATCAGGATGCGGATGGTCGTGCTCTTGCCCGCGCCGTTGGCGCCGATGAAGCCCATGATGCTGCCCTGCGGCAACTCCAGCGAGACGTCGTCAAGGGTGAAGTGTTTGTAGTCCTTGCCGACCCCGGCAAGACTGACGGCCGAGCCGGTCATGCTTGTTCCTCGTCGTTTCTGCGTTTGGCCGCGCGCTCGAGGCGTTCGGCCAACTCGTCGGGTGAGAGTCCGAGCAGCGCACCGATGTGCAGGGCTCGGTCGAGATGCTGGTCGAGATCCTCGTCGCGCAGCTTTTCGAGGTTGGGAGCCTCGGCGACGCGCGACGGTTTTCCGTGATGCGTGACGATGACGCCCTCGCGTTCGAGTTCGAAGTACGCGCGTTTGATCGTGATGACGCTGACCCGCAGCGCGACCGCGAGTTGTCGGATCGAAGGTATCTCGGCGTCGCGAGCCCAGTCTCCGACGGCGACGCGCTCCCGGATCTGCTCGATGATCTGCAGATACATGGGCCGGCCGTCGGTCTGTGAGATCACGAACCCGTCAACTGTGCATATCAATATACTCAGTATATACAGTTCGGCCGGTTCGTCAAGGGGTCACACCATGATGGCCTACGCGTTCCCTGGAGACGATGCTTGCAAGTCTGATCCTGGCCGCCGTGGTCGCCGGCCCGCCCGGCGACGCGTTCTACGCGCCGCCTTCGCCGTTGCCGCCCGCGACCCACGGCGACGTGATCTGGGCGCGTCCGTGGACGGGCGCGGTCGCGCTGAAGAACGCCGCCTCGAACACGCTCGTCCTCTATCACACCACCAGCGTCACCGGTGCCGACGTCGCCGTCTCCGGGACCGTCTCGATCCCCAAGGGCGTCGCGCCGAAAGGCGGCTGGCCGGTGATCAGTTGGACGCACGGCACGACCGGCAACGGCCCGCAATGCGCGCCGTCGCGCTTCGCGAAGATGGATACGGAGCAGCAGTCGCTCGAGGTGTGGATATCCAAGGGCTATGCGGTCGTACAGACCGATTATGAGGGGAACGGCACGCCCGGCATCCATCCGTATTTCGTCGGCGAGGCGGCCGCGCGCGATGCGGCCGATATGGTGCGCGCGGCGCGTCGTCTCTATCCGAGCCTCGGTACCCGCTGGGTCGTGCTCGGGCATTCCGAGGGTGGCTCGTCGTCGCTCGCGACCGCGTCGTTCGGCCAGGCTTGGGCGCCCGAACTGCACCTGCTCGGCGCGGTCGCGTTCGCGCCGGGTTCGCATATGGTCGAGTATCTGCACGACATGCAGAACGCGCAACAGCCGTCCAATCCGGGATTCTTCGCTCTGATGGTGCAAGGAGCCGCATCGGCCGATCCGGCGATCCAGCTGGACAAGATCTTCTATCCGGCGCTGACCGCCCGGCTGCCGGAATTGCAGAAGCGCTGCATCTGGGAGATCGAGAAGGATTTCGCTTGGAATTCCATCATCCCGTCCGAGCTGTTCCGTCGCGACGCCGACCCGGCGCAGATCGACGAGCTCACGCGGGCCATCGCTCGGGACGAGCCGGGCGCGCTGCCGATGACGGTTCCGATCTACGTGATCCAAGGGTCGGTCGATCAGATGGTCGCGGTCAACGGCACCACGCAACTGGTCGCGGCGCTCTGCACGCGCGGCGCGAACGTCTCGTACGCGACGTACGCGGGCGTCGATCACTTCGGCATCATGGCGGCGTCGCAGGCGTTGGCCGAGGCCTGGGTCGCCGAGCTGTTCGCCGGCAGAGCGGTGTCGTCGCGTTGCGCGGACCCGCCGCTCGCGTTCTAGCCGCACGCTTGGTCTAGATAGGACTTCCGCGTTCGGGCAGCGGAGAGTGCGCGCATGAGTCCGGTCATGACCGTCGATACGATCCATTGGGTCTTCGCATTCCTCGTCTTGCTCACCGCGGTGACGATGGGCTGGGTGCAGTTGGGCCAGCGCGTGATGGTGACGCTGATCGGCATCCAAGTGCTGATCGGCATCGTCTACGCTGCCATGCTTGGCGCGGCGCTCGCGAGCGCCGGTGCGCTGATCGGCGAACATATCCTGGGCGCGCTGCTGGCGATGGGCGCCTACATCGTCGCGCGGCGTTCGAGCCCCGGCGGCGCCTCGCGGCCGGTCCGATTCGTGCTGGCCGCCGCCGGACTGCTGCTGCTGGTCGGCACGGCCTACCTCGGGCTCAAGATGAGCGGAAAGATCGTATGAAACGTACGCTGACGCTGGTCGTCATCCTGATCGTGGTCGCAGCCGGCTCGTGGTGGTTCCTGTCGCATCGCAATCCGAACACGATCGGCGATACGCTGAACGTCTACTACACGAAGGCCGCGGACGGGACGAGCGAGGTCTCGTGGCCGGTCTCGATGCGCCCGATGCAGAGCGGCGAGACGAGCGCCGAGCACACCCACAATGCGGCGCTCTACGCCGCCGTGCAGAACGTCGCCGGCCCGCCGGCCGACGTGCAGGCGGTGCGCTTCCCGGCCGGCACGCGCGTGTTGGGCGTCACCGTCGCGGGGAACACCGCGACGGTCGATCTCTCGGGCGACGTGAAAAACCAAGGCGGCGGGACGTTCGGTGAGAACGGAGAGTTCAAATCGCTGATCTACACGCTGACCGCCGTCCCCGGGATCTCGGCCGTCGCGGTGCTCGTCGACGGACAGAAGCTCGAGACGCTGCCGGGTGGCCATCTCGAACTCGACCAGCCGCTCCACCGCGAGGACTTCTAACATCCGCTACCTTGTCGCCCTGCTGCTGGCGCTGGTCGCGACGAGCGTCGCGCGGGCGGACGCCGCCCAGTCGTTCGTCTTCGAAGGCAAGCCGCTGCCGGTCTCGCACGTCGCCACCGTCGGCGGCAAGCTGGCCATCTCGGTACGCGATCCGGGCCTCGCGCAGCTGCTCCGCGCGACCGGTGCGTCGCTCACGTGGAATCCGGGCGAGCGGTACGTGCTCTTCACCACCGCCGAGCCGCAGATCGTCAGCTTCGCGGTCGGCGACGCGCGCTACGACGTCGGCCCGCGCAGCGCGCAGGCCGGCTTCGCTCCGTACGAGATGGCCGGCGCGGTCTACGTGCCGTTCGACGAGCTGATGAGCGCGCTCTACCTGGCGCCCAAGCGCGACGGCGATGCGATCGTGATCCAGCCGCAACTGGCCACCTTCGACGTGCGCGGCAGCGGCGCCGGCACGACGCTGGTCGCGCGCGCCGGGATCCCGCTCAAGCCGCGCGTCGTCAGCGAGACGGCCGGGGAACTGGTCTACGCGTTCGACGGGGTCGGCACGTCGCTCGACCGCTCGCGCGCGATCCGCGCCGACGGTATCCGCGCCATCACGTTCGCGCAATCGGGGACGGTGCGCGCGCCGGTCACGACCGTCACCATCGCGCTCGCGCCGGGCACCGGTCACGGGCGCCTTGCGACCGACGATCGCAACGGGTTCTCGCTGGCCATCGGCGGCGCCGCCGCACCGGGCTCCGAACCGGTCGCGGTCGCGACGCCCGAACCGACGGACGCGCCGGTCGCGACGGCCGCGCCGCAAGCGACGCTCGCGCCCTCGACGGCGGCCGCGACGGTCACCGGCATCGACGCGCACGCCGGCCCCAACGGCTACTCGGTCGACATCGCGGTCGGCGGGGATGCGACCTACGACTGGCATCGTCTGCGCGATCCCGACAACCGCTTTTGGATCGACATCCACGGCGCCACCCTGGCCGCGCCGATCGCCGACGTGACCGGCAGCGATCCGGTCGAGGCGGTCCGCGTCCGTCAACTCGACGCCTCGACGGTCCGCGTCGCGCTCTCGCTGTCCGGGCAGAAGCACCTCGACGTGCAGCCAAACCCGGGCGGCGTGAAGATCTCCGTCTATGCCGACGACGCCGGCGACGACGTCGCGCGCGCCGGCAGCGGGACGCTCGGAAGTTCCGCCGCCGTGGCCGTCGCGCCGAGCCCGGTGCCCAGCGGCGACGCCTGGAAGTTCGGCGCGCGCTCGACCTACGTGGCGACCAACCCGCGGTTGATCGTGATCGACCCGGGGCATGGCGGCAGCGATCCGGGCGCCGGCCGCGGCGGGTTGCGCGAGGCCGACCTGACGCTGGACATGGCCAAGCGGCTGCGCGATATCCTGACCGCGCGCGGCTGGCAGGTCGTGCTGACGCGCACCACCGACGTCGACGTCTACAAGCCCAACGATTCGGCCCATGAAGAACTGCAGGCGCGCGACGACATCGCCAACAACGCCGGCGCGCGGATGCTCGTCTCGATCCACGTCAACAGCTTCATCAACGCGGGGCCGCGCGGCACCACCACCTACTTCTCCAAACCGGTCGACGTGGCGCTCGCGCAAGCCGTCCAAGCCCGCGCCGCGGGCGTGCTCGGGACGAAAGACGACGGGATCGTCAAGAGCCATCTCTACGTGACGCTCCACGCCACCATGCCGGCGGTGCTGGTCGAGTCGGCCTTCCTCTCCAATCCCGACGACCTGGCCAAGCTCGGCTCGGCGGAGTGGCGGCAGAAGCTGGCGCTCGCGATCGCCGACGGCGTGAAGGACTACGCAGGCGCGCCGCCCGCCCCGAGCCAATCCGCCAACCAATGACCAGACCTGCCGAACGCGCATAGCGTGCTAGGACTCTTCGATTCGGGACTCGGCGGCCTGACGGTCGTCAAGCGCGTCCGCGCGCTGCTGCCCGATCACGCCCTGCTGTTCCTGGCCGATCAAGCCCACGTGCCGTACGGCGACCGGGCTCCGGACGATCTGCACCGCCTGCTGGTGCAGAACGTCCGCTGGCTCGACGAGCAGGGCGCCGATGCGATCGTGATGGCGTGCAACACCTCGTGCGCGATCGCCGCCGAGTTCGGCTATCCGGCGGTGCGCGCGCCCGTCTTGGACCTGATCGAATCGGCCGCCATCGCCATCCACGACGCGGGCTACCGGCGTATCGGCGTGCTCGCCACCGCCGCGACCGTGAAGACCGGCGCGTACGCGAAGAAGATCCGCACGCTCGCGCCGCACGTGCGCGTCGACGAGGTCGCGGCGCCGGCGCTGGTGCCGCTGGTCGAGGCGGGTTCGATCGACGGCGACGAAACGCGCGCGGCCGTCGCCGAGGCCTGCGCGCGACTGCCGCGCGACGTGGATGCCGTCATCTTGGCGTGCACGCACTATCCGGTGCTCGACGCGCACTTCGCCGCGATCCTCGGGGCGGACGTGGCGCGGATCGATCCCGCGATCGAACAGGCCGGCCGGACGGCGGCGCTGGTCGCCGCACGCTCGATCCCGCCCGGAACCGGCCACACGCGCTACGTGACGACCGGCGACGTCGACGCGTTCCGCGCGAGCGTTCATCGCTTGATGGATGCGGGCGCGCACGTGGTCGAAACGGCCGCGCCCTGACCTGCGTTTGTAGAACGAAGGTCCCCCTGTTTGCCGGGGGAATAGGGGTCGCTATGAGGCGGGGACGCATGAAGGTCGCTCGATTTTTCCATGGCGTCGCGATCGCCGGTCTGCTCGCCGGAACGGCGTGCTCGGGCGGCGCCGTCGCTCCGCCGGCACCCCGATCGCAACCCGCACTTCCGCTGCCCGCCGGCGTCGACCCCGCATCGGTGAAGCCGGCGCCGATGGCGGCGACGACGCCGCTCCCACCCGAAGCGATGAGCGGGCGCAGTCCGGCCACCACCGTCGTGCCTCCGTTCTGGTTTCGTCTCCCCGGGACGGTCACCGAGGTGCAGGCTGCGGCCGACGGTTCGATCTGGGCGCTTTCGGATCTGCCTTCAGGCCCGGACAAGAACATCTGGCACTACCAGAGCGGGACGTGGCACAATATCACCGGCGCGGCGGCGCACATCGCGGTAGCACCGAACGGCACGCTCTACGCCGTCAACGCCGGCGGCGGTCTCTACACCTATAACGGGACGAGCTGGACGGCTCTGGGCGGCGGGGCGGCCGCCGTCGCAACGGCCGCGGACAATTCGATCTACGCGATCGAGGCGGGCTCCGGCGCCGACGGTACGATCTGGCACGGTGTCGCCCGGACCTGGACGCAGGTCCCGGGAGTAGGCGTCGCACTTACTGGCGGACTCGACACGAGCACGCACGTCATCCCGTCGGGGACGCTCTCGCCGGGCGGTGTCTACGTGCGGAATTCGGCCGGCCTCATCTACTACCTCAACACCGACCGGTCATACGCCCAAATCCCCGGGAGCGCCGTCTCCGTAGCGTCGTCGCCTGGAGGGACGCTCGTGCTGGGCGACCCAGGCGGCGTCACCCATCGCGTCTACTACTACGATCTCGACGCGCCGGGCTGGAGCCTGCTCGCCGGCGACGGCGTGCAGATGTCGAGCAATGCTGGAAACCTGTACGTGGCCAACGCGTCGCACGCGCTCTACTACACGTCGCTGACGACGCCGGTCAATCCGCTCAACGTCAGCGTGCCGTCGCTCGATCTGGCCGGCAGCGGCGCGTCGTTCGCGCAGACCTATCACGTCACCGAGGCGGGCTATTCCGGCGCGTTGAGCGAGAGCGATACGTGCTCGGGGATCGCGACCTTGGCGCCGCCCTCGGGCGGGAACGGGCCCGACCTGGCCGTGACCGCGACCGGCGTCGCGGCCGGGACGTGCACCGCGACCTACGCCGACACGCACACGCAGACGGTCGCCATCACCATCCACGTGACGATCGGGAACGTCACCGTCAACTAGTTCGGGCGCGGAAAGGTCAGGCATCGCCCGGGCGGAATAGCGGCGTATGATGATGCGAGGATATTGCCTGGCGCTCGCGCTCGCGCTCGCTGCGAGCGGCGCCCCCCGACCGGCGCAGGCGATGATCGATATGGTCTCGGGCGCGCGCGGCGTCGCCAAGAACGCGGCGCTAGCCGATTGCAACGCGCGCGCGAAGAGCGCGCTGACGGCCGTCCTGACGAACGCGTACGAAGCCGGAGACGGCACCGGGCAGTGGGCCGCCTCCGGGCCGGCCGACGCCAACGGGAACGCCAGCTCCGGGGCGGCCGTCCACTGCTTCCCGGTCGGCAAAGGCTACGTCGTGACGCTGACCTGCGCGATCCAGATCCCGACCAACGCCGAGAGCGCGCACGATCTGTGCGGCCGGATCGAGACCGCCTTCGGCAGCGACAAGAACGGAGGCATCGCGTGGCACTGAGATTCGATCGTCCCAAGGCCTTCGTCGCGGTCTTCCTGGCATGCGTGGTCGCGACCGTCGCGGCCGCGCATAGCTCGGTGGACATGACGACCGGGATCCGTTTCGTCAGATCGACCGGCACCCAAGCGGATTGCGGCGCCAAGGCCAAGGATGCGCTCAACGCGTTCTTGCAGGACGCGCAGGAATCGTCGCCGGGAAGCGGCGAGTGGAGCGCGTCGGGACCGGCCGACAAACTGACCGGCGCGGCGGTGATGCATTGCATCGGGCTCGACAAGGGCTACGTCGTGACCCTGACGTGCGCCGTGCAATCGCCGCAGAGCCTCTACGCGGCCGCCGCGTTATGCCAGACGATCGCGAACCGGTTCGCGGGCCGGCCGACCCTGCCGCTCGCGACGCCGACGCCCCTTCCGTCGGGATGCAGCCTGACGAACCTCGTCGGCGACTGGAGCGGGAGCGGCGTCACCCTCCACATGACCGTCGAGAACGGCGTGCTCGGAGGCGACGGCGTCTCGGGAAGCTGGTACCTGTCGGGGACCGCCGCGACCATCACCTATTACGGCGATCACACCGCGACGCTGAGCGCCGACGGCAAACACCTCGACGGCCGCGACTATCACCTGACGAGGAAGTGCTAGCGAGCTAGAACAGCGGCGCGAACGGGACGTGGAAGAGTTCGAAGAACCCGATGGTTGAGGCGGTCGCGAGGAGCGCGCCGGCGATGACCTGTCCGAGGGTGTGCGCCTTGAGGTAGACGCGCGCCCAGCCGACCATCGGGATCAGCACGAGGAACGGCAGGGTCTGACGGCCGTACAGGATCGTGAGCGCGATCAGCGGCGCGGTGATGCCGAGCGAGTGCGTGCTGATCTTCCAATAGCGCGTGATGTACTGCACGACGATCGTCGAGAGCGTGTAGCCGGCCATGGCGGCGGTGATGATGCGCGGCGCCTGCATGAGGTAGAGCGTCACGGTCCCGAGCAGATAGAAGACCACGAAGACGCCGAAGACCGCCTCGCGCTCGTGCCGGACCGACATGTCCAGGTCCGAGATGCGGTCGCTCCCGTAGAGCCAGAAGACGTAGATCATCGGCCCGAGCGAGGTGAAGAAGGTCGAGACGAAGAGCAGCTTCCAGAAGGCGAAGGTGCCGCCCGGCGCCGCGTGGGCCAGGATGACGAAGAGCGCCAGCGCGGTCAGGAACGGGTTGAAGATGGTCGAGATGATCTTGGCGAGATCGCGCCAGACCTTGACGTTCTTGATCGGGATGATCTGCGGCAGCGGCTCCAGCACTCCGCATATTCTCAGGTCGGAGGCGCGCGAATCCTGCTGGGTCCGTCATCCGTTAGGGTAGAAGATGGCCAAGCATATGATCCTCGAACGCGTCGCCTCGCCGGCGGACCTCAAGACGCTCTCCCGTTCCGAGTTGGACGGGCTGGCGCGCGAGATCCGCGACCTGCTGGTGGTCACCTGCGCCCGCAACGGCGGTCACCTGGCCCCGAACCTGGGCGTGGTCGAACTGACCATCGCGCTCCACCGCGTGCTCGACGCGCCGCGCGACAAGATCGTCTGGGACGTCAGCCACCAAGCCTACGTGCACAAGATCCTGACCGGACGCGCGGACCGTTTCTCGACCCTGCGCCAAGAGGGCGGTCTCTCCGGATTCGCGATGCGCTCCGAATCGCCGTACGATTGCTTCGGCGCGGGCCACGCCTCGACGTCGGTCTCGGCCGCGCTCGGGATGGCGGTCGCCCGCGACCTGCGCGGCGGCGACGAGACGATCGTGGCCGTCCTGGGCGACGGCGCGTTGACGGGCGGCCTTGCGTACGAGGCGCTCAACAACGCGGGCGCGCTCCCCAGCAACCTGATCGTCGTGCTCAACGACAACGAGATGTCGATCGCGCCCAACGTCGGTTCGATCGCGTCGTATCTCTCGGTGCTGCGCAGCAAACCGTTCGCCAACTTCGCGCGCGAGAAGGCCAAAGACGTGCTCGACCGCCTGCCGTTCGGCGGCACCGCCAAGAAGGCGTTCGAGACGGCCGAGGTCGCGGCCATGCGCTTCGTCTCGCCGGCCGAGAAGACGGCCGTGATCTTCGAAGAGCTGGGCTTCCGCTACGTCGGCCCGGTCGACGGGCACAACCTCGACGCCTTGCTGGACGCGCTGCAGACGGCCAAACGCTTCGCCGGGCCGGTGCTGCTGCACGTGCGGACCGTCAAGGGCAAGGGCTACGAGCCGGCCGAGCACGACGCGCGCACCTTCCACGGCGTCGGCGCGTTCGACGTCGAGAATGGCAAGCTGGAAGCGCGCACCGGCGCGACGACGTTCTCGGACGCGTTCGGCGCGGCCATGAACGTGGTCGCCGCTCGCGATCCGCGCGTGATCGGCATCACCGCGGCGATGCCGGACGGCACCAAGCTCTCGGCCTTCGCGAAGGCCTTCCCGCATCGCTATCACGACGTCGGGATCGCCGAAGCGCACGCGGTCTGCTTCGCGGCGGGCGCCGCCGCGGCCGGATTGCGCCCGGTCTGCGCGATCTATTCGACCTTCCTCCAGCGCGCCTACGACCAGATCGTCCACGACGTCTGCGTGCAGGACCTGCCGGTCGTCTTCTGCATCGACCGGGCCGGCTTCGTCGGCGACGACGGCCCGACGCACATGGGACTGTACGACATCGCCTACCTGCGCACGCTGCCGAACATGACGGTGCTGGCGCCGCGCGACGAGGCCGAACTCTTGCCGATGCTGGAGTACGCGCTCGGCCTGGACGGACCGGCCGCGATCCGCTACCCGCGCGGTTCGACCTCGGGCCGGCACGCCGGGCCGGGCGCGCCGATCGAGACCGGGCGGGCCGAGGTGCTGCGCGAAGGCTCGGGCGTCGCCATCCTGGCGCTGGGCAACACCGTCGACGTCGCGCTCGACGCCTACGATCTGCTGGCCAGCGGCGAGTGGGGACCGCCCGCCCTCGCGAGCCTGCCGACGGTCGTCAACGCTCGCTTCGCCAAGCCCCTGGACGCCGCGCTGATCGAGCGCTTGGCAGCCACCCACGGCCGGCTCCTTACCTTAGAAGAGCACGCCCTCGCAGGCGGCTTCGGCTCGGCGGTCGTAGAGGTGGTGTCGGACCGGGGGCTCCCCGTGGCCGTCGAGCGTATCGGCGTCCCGGACGAGCTGGTCCAGCACGGTGCTCAGGCAAAGCAACGGGCGCAGATCGGCCTGACCGCTCAAGGCTTGGCGGAGCGGGTCGCCCGCGCGCTTGTGGCTCCCGCCCGTCCGTGATACAATCCCCGCGTTTTTGCTGACTAGGAGAACCCCGTCATCGTGATGTCCGTTTTGCTCGCCGCGGCCGCCGCCCCCATCAAACCCGTGACGATCGCCACCACCGCTCCGGCCATCACGCAGCCGGCGGTGCAGTCGCTGTCGTGGTTCCAACTGCACGCCGGCTGGCTGACGCACACGATCGCCGGGATCGGCGTCCTCGCCGCGATCGGACTGATCGTGCTGCTCGCGGTCCAGACGACCAAACAAGAGGGCCTCTCGGGCTCGATCGGCGGGCGCGTGGAATCGGCGTATAAGGGCCGCCCGGGCGCGGAAGAACAGCTCAAGCGTCTGACCGGATTCGTCGCCGGCGTGTTCGTCGTCGCGTTCGTCATCCTGTCCCTGACCGGTATCTAGGACGACCGCGCGGATGGCGTTGCTCGACGTCCGGAACCTGCGCACGACGTTCCGCACCGAAGACGGGCCGGTGACGGCCGTCAACGGGCTCTCGTTCCAGCTCGACGCCGGGCAGACGCTCGGGATCGTCGGCGAATCGGGATCCGGCAAATCGGTCACGTCGCTCTCGATCATGCGGTTGCTCTCGGGCAACGCCTCCGTCACCTCGGACGGGATCTTCTTCGACGGCGCGGACCTCACCAAGCTCAGCGAAGCGGAGATGCGCAAGATCCGCGGTCACAAGATCGCGATGATCTTCCAAGATCCGATGACCTCGCTCAACCCGGTGCTGACGATCGGCGAACAGATCGCCGAAGGCATCCGCCTGCACCTCGGCCTGAACAAGCACGAGGCGCGCGAGAAGACCATCGAGATGCTCAAGAAAGTGCGCATCCCGTCGCCCGAATCGCGCTATAAGGACTACCCGCACCAGTTCTCGGGCGGCATGCGTCAGCGCGTGATGATCGCGATGGCGCTCTCCTGCGATCCGCAGCTCCTGATCGCCGACGAGCCGACGACCGCGCTCGACGTGACCATCCAAGCCCAGATCCTCGAGCTGATGAACGAGATGCAGGCCGAGACCGGCACCGCCATCATCCTGATCACCCACGATCTGGGCGTCGTCGCCGAGACGTGCAAGGACGTGCTGGTGATGTACGGCGGCAACGTGGTCGAGTACGGCACCGCCGAGCAGATCTTCGAATCGCCGAAGATGCCGTACACCCAGGGGCTGCTGGCCTCGCTGCCGCGCCTGGACGAACGCGACCGTCGCCGCCTCGAACCGATCAAAGGGCAGCCGCCCAACCTGCTGCATCTGCCGCCCGGCTGCGCATTCGCGCCCCGCTGCGATTACCGCATGCCGATCTGCGACGAGCCCGTCCCGGTCTACGCGTTCGGCGAAGGCCACACCGCGCGGTGCTGGCTGTACGACGATCGCTCGAAGGACCAGCGCCCCGCCGCCGCCGCGGCCGCGGCGCCCGCACCCGTCGTCGCCCCGCCCCCGGAGACGCTCTAGCACATGGCCGAAGAAGTGACCCAGCCGGTCGACGCAGCGACCGCGCCGCTGTTGGAGGTCCGCGACCTCTACAAGTACTTCCCGATCCACGCCGGACTTCTCTCGCGTCACGTCGGCGACGTGAAGGCGGTCGACGGCGTCAACTTCTCGATCCGCGCGGGCGAGACGCTCGGGCTGGTCGGCGAGTCGGGTTCCGGCAAGACCACCATCGGCCGGCTCATCCTCAAGCTGCTGCCGGTGAGCAAGGGCAAGGTGCTCTTCGAAGGGCGCGACGTCACCACGATGACGCGCCAACAGGTTCGCAAGCTCCGCAAGGAGATGCAGATCATCTTCCAAGACCCGTACGCCTCGCTCAACCCGCGCATGACCGTCGGCGATATCGTCGGCGAGCCGCTCAAGATCCATAACATCGCGACCGGCAAGGCCGCCGAAGCGCGCGTTCAGGAACTGCTCAAGCTGGTCGGCTTGCGCCCGTACCACGCCAACCGCTACCCGCACGAGTTCTCGGGCGGCCAGCGCCAGCGCATCGGCATCGCCCGCGCGCTCGCGGTCGACCCGAAGTTCATCGTCTGCGACGAGCCGGTCTCGGCGCTCGACGTCTCGATCCAGGCGCAGGTCATCAACCTGCTCGAGGATCTGCAAGAGAAGCTCGGCCTGACCTACCTGTTCATCGCCCACGACCTCTCGATCGTCCGGCACATCTCGACCCGCGTCGCGGTCATGTACGTCGGGAAGATCGTGGAGCTGGCCGAGAACAACGACCTGTACGAACATCCGACGCATCCCTACACGCAGGCGCTCCTGACCGCCATCCCGATCCCGGATCCGGCGACCCAGAAGCAGCGCAAGCGCGTGGTGCTGACCGGCGACATCCCGTCGCCCGTCAATCCGCCGTCGGGCTGCCGCTTCCACACCCGCTGTCCGATCGCGTTCGACCGCTGCAAGGTCGAGGAGCCCGCGTTCGCGGAGTATTCACCCGGCCATTTCACGGCCTGTCATTGGGTCGAGGAGCACGGCGGCCAGGCGCCGGACATCGTCCATGGCCCGGCGGTCGTTTCCGCGTAAGGCGATCCTGGGCGCACTCTGCGCCCTGTTGCTCGGCGCGGCCTCGCCCGCGCCGCCGCTCGACTTCGAGAACTTCGCCGGCTACCCGGCGCCCCCGTGCTCCATCGGCGACGAGCATCCGCCGGCGTTCGCGCTGGCGCACGGCGGCTATAGCTGGAGCACCAAAGCCGGCGACTCCGGACTCGACGTGCAGTTCCGTTCGGTCAGTTTCGGGCACCTGCGCGGCGACGCCAGCACGCAGGCCGCGGTCTTGCTGGGCTGCGATTTCCCGAACGCGATGTTCGACCAGTGGGTCGACGTGTTCGACGTCGCGGCCGGCACGGCGCGATTCGCCGCATCGGTCGGGGCCGGTTCCGACGACGACCCGACCCGCTCGGCGCGCATCGTCGGAAACCGTCTGGTGGTGGTGATGGGCGAGAAGAAGATCTACGCCCTGCGCGGCTCGGCGCTCGTCCGGGTCCGGCGGTAGCGAAAAAAAAGAGCGACCGCTTTCGCGATCGCTCCGTTCCGTATGTCTCGAAGAGACCTACTTCTTTTTGGCGGCCTTCCGGCGAGGAGCCGCTTTTCTCTTGGCGGCTTTCTTGCGGGGAGCGGCCTTCTTGCGCGGAGCGGCTTTCTTGGCGGCCTTCTTACGGCTGCCGGCCTTCTTCGCGGCTTTCTTGCGTCCGCCGGCCTTCTTGGCGGCCTTCTTACGTCCGCCGGCCTTCTTCGCGGCCTTCTTGCGTCCGCCGGCCTTCTTGGCGGCCTTCTTGCGCGGAGCGGCTTTCTTCGCGGCTTTCTTGCGTCCGCCGGACTTCTTCGCAGCCTTTTTCTTGGCAGCGGGTTTACGAGCGGCCTTCTTGGCCGCGGGCTTCTTGGCAGCGGCCTTCTTGGCCGCGGGTTTACGACGCGCTTTCTTGCGCGGCTTTTTCTTCTCTTCGGCGACGGTTGCGCCGTTGGTCATGAGGTCGTCCATTCATTCCTCCATCGTCCCCCCGGGGGGGCGATTACAGTGGACAGCGCACTAGCGGCGCTTTGAGCGAATAATATAGGAAAAGATGATTTCGTGCAAATTCGTGAGGAGCGATTCCCTCACGCGCGCGCGCCGCGGCCCGTCTCGGTGGCCGACTCCTCGTTGCCCCGGGCTTGACTCGGGGGGTATACTTGGCCCGTGAAAAAGCGCCTGATCATCGTCGAATCGCCGACGAAAGCCCGTACTATCAAGAAATTTCTGCCGGCGAGCTACGTCGTCAAGGCATCCGTCGGGCACGTTCGCGACCTGCCGAAGTCGACGCTGGGCGTCGACGTGGACAACGATTTCACGCCGAAGTACCTGACCATCAAGGGCAAGGGCGACGTGATCAAGGAGCTCAAGGCGGCCGTCAAATCGGCGGACGACGTCTTCCTCGCGACCGACCCCGATCGCGAAGGCGAGGCGATCGCGTGGCATCTGGCCGAGCTTCTGAAACTGCCCGACGCCAAGCGCATCGAACTCCACGAGATCACCAAGGCGGCCGCGCTCGAGGCGATCGCCCACCCCCACAAGATCGACATGGACCGGGTCAACGCGCAGCAGGCGCGCCGGATCCTCGACCGTCTGGTCGGCTACAAGATCTCGCCGCTGCTCTGGGCCAAGATCCGCGGCGGCCTCTCGGCCGGGCGCGTGCAGTCGGTCGCGGTCAAGCTGATCGTCGATCGCGAACGCGAGATCGGGGCGTTCGTCCCGCGCGAGTACTGGTCGATCACCGCGCAGCTCGCGACCGGTCGCGAGCCGGCCATCGTCTTCCCGGCCGACCTGATCGCGCATAAGGGCGAGAAGCTCGAGATCGTCAGCAAGGCGCAGGCCGACGCGGCGCTGGCGGGGATCGAAGGCGCGGCCTACCGGGTCGCGTCCGTCAAGCGGCGCGAGGTTCGCCGCAACGCGGCCGCCCCGTTCACCACCTCGACGCTCCAGCAAGAGGCCTCGCGCAAACTCCGGCTGCGCGTCCGCCGGACGATGCAGATCGCGCAGGCCTTATACGAAGGCGTCGACCTCGGGGCCGAAGGCACCCAGGGTCTGATCACCTATATGCGTACCGACTCGACCCGGATCAGCGATTCGGCCCGCGAGGAAGCGCGCGAGTTCATCCACGAGACCTACGGCGAAGCGTTCCACGGCGGCCGCACGTTCAAGATCAAAGAAGGCGCGCAGGACGCGCACGAAGCCATCCGCCCGACCTCGGTCCGGCGCACGCCGGATTCGCTCAAGGGCATCCTCAAGCCGCAAGAGCTCTCCGTCTACCGCCTGATCTGGGAGCGGTTGGTGGCCTCGCAGATGTCCGCCGCGGTGCTCGACCAGACGACCGTCGACATCGACGCCAACGGCTACACGTTCCGCGCCAGCGGCAGCGTGGTGAAGTTCGCCGGCTTCACCAAGGTCTACGAAGAGGGCAAGGACGACGACGCGCTGGAGCCCGCGCCGGCCGACGGTATGAAGAAGAAGGGCAAGGTCCGGCTGCCCGAGCTCAACGAGGGCGACGCGCTGGATTGCAGCGGCATCGACCCCAAGCAGCACTTCACCGAACCGCCCCCGCGCTTCACCGAAGCCACCCTGGTCAAGGCGCTCGAAGAGAACGGCGTCGGTCGCCCGTCGACCTACAGCACCATCGTCGAGACGATCCAGGCCCGCGGCTACGTGGTCCAGGCCGAGCGGCGGTTCGCGCCGACCGACATCGGCATCGCGGTCAACGATCTGCTGGCCGAACATTTCAAGGATATCGTCGACCTGCGCTTCACGGCCCAGATGGAAGGCGATCTGGACAAGGTCGCGGACGGCAACGGCGACTGGGTCGCGGTGCTGCGCGCCTTCTACGGCCCGTTCGCGATCGAACTCGAAGAGGCCGAGAAGAAGATCCCGCGCGTCGAGCTCAAGGACGAACCGACCGACGAGATCTGCGTGAACTGCGGCAAGCCGATGGTCATCAAGACCGGACGCTTCGGTCGCTTCATCTCGTGCACCGGCTATCCGGAGTGCAAGACGACCAAGCCGATCCTCAAAGATACCGGCGCCAAGTGCCCCAAGGATGGCGGTTCGATCGTCGAGCGCCGCTCCAAGAAGGGCCGGACGTTCTTCGGCTGCGCCAACTATCCGAACTGCGACTTCGTCTCGTGGGACCGCGTGATCGCCGAACCGTGTCCGGTGTGCGGCTCGTACGTCACCGCCAAGGCGCGCCGCGGCGGCAACGTGTTGCTCGAGTGCGCCGCGAACAAGGAGCACGACGTCTCGGCGCTCGGCGCGAAACAGGAGCAAGCGGAGCAAGAACCCGTCGAGGTCTAGCGCCGATATGGAACGCTTGACGGTCATCGGGGGCGGGCTTGCGGGCTGCGAGGCGGCCTGGCAGGCGGCCCGGCGCGGCGTCGCGGTGGATCTGTACGAGATGCGGCCGACCAAGAGCGGGCCGGCGCACCAGACCGACCGGCTGGCCGAACTGGTCTGCAGCAACTCGCTGCGCGGGGCGGGGATCGAGAACGCGGTCGGGCTGCTCAAGGAAGAACTCGCGCGGCTCGACTCGATCATCATCACGTCGGCGCGCGAGGCGGCGGTGCCGGCCGGCGGCGCGCTCGCGGTCGACCGCGTGCTGTTCGCGCAGGGCGTCGAGGAACGGATCGAGCGCGAGCCGTTGATCAGCCTGCATCGCGAAGCGGTCGACGCGATCCCGCTCGACCGGCCCGTGATCGTGGCCTGCGGGCCGCTCCCCAGCGACGAGCTGCTGGCGAGCATCGACGCACTGGTCGGCACGCGCATGCATTACTTCGACGCGGCCTCGCCGATCGTCGCGGCCGATTCGCTGGACGAGAGCCGGACGTACCGCAAGTCGCGCTACGAGAAGGGCGACGGCGACGATTATATCAACGTCCCGCTCGACCGCGAGCAGTACGCCCAGCTGATCCACGACCTCAAGACCCTGCCGCGCCATCAGCCCAAGGACTTCGAAGCGGACGCCACCACGAAGTACTTCGAAGGCTGTCTGCCGGTCGAAGAGATGGCCGACCGTGGCGACGAGACGCTGCGCTTCGGCCCGCTCAAGCCGGTCGGCTTGCGCCACCCGGTCACCGGCATCACGCCATACGCGGTCGTGCAGCTGCGCAAGGAGAACGCCGAAGGGACCGCGTTCAATCTGGTCGGCTTTCAGACGCGCCTGACCTGGCCCGCGCAGAAAGAGGCCTTCGGCAAACTCCCGGGCCTGGAGAATGCGGAGTGGCTGCGCTTGGGCGTGATGCATCGCAACACGTTCCTCGACTCGCCGCGCCTGCTGGACGCGTCGCTCCGGCTGCGGGGTCGCGACGCGCTCTGGTTCGCGGGGCAGATCACCGGCGCCGAAGGCTACGTCGAGGCGGCGGCCTGCGGCATGATGACCGGCATCCACGCGGCGCGCCAGATCCTCGGCCTGCCGCCGGTGACGTTCCCGCGCGAGAGCGCGCTCGGCGCGGTGGTCGCGCATCTGCAGAACACGACCACCCCCGACTTCCAACCCGCCAACGTCACGTGGGCGCCGTTCCCGGAACTCGAACGTAAAGTAAAGGATAAGAAAGAACGGCGCGGCTTGATGGCTGCCCGCGCGCTGGTCGCGATCGACGCGTTCGCCGCCGCCGATTCATGAATTCTTAACGCCTCTCCGTTTGACTAGGCTCACAACGGAGGGATTCACCTATGAAGATGCGCCTACGCATCGTCGCGATCGCCGCCATGTCGGCGACGCTCCTGACCTCGAGCCTGCCGGCGTCGGCCGACGGAGCGCGCTCGCGGTTCAGCGACATGAACAGCTACAACGGCGCACCGATGCTCGGCATCACCAACGCCATGATCGCCGCGGGCGGCGGGGCGAAACGGTTCGACGCGACCAGCTTGGTCAAAGTGCTGGCGGGCGATAAGACCGCGACCGAGGTCGCCAAGCTCCAGAACCAGTACGGCAAAGACGACGTCGCGTCGTTCCTCGAGGTCTTCGACTTCCTGGTCGCCGACGCGATCAAGATCGCCGGCGCGAAGCGCGTCTCGCTGAGCGCCGCTCCGGATCCGTCGCCGTCGGACGGCCGGGCTCTGGCGGGCGCCCTCTACCGGGCCGGGCTGACGCGCGGTTCGTTCGACGTCGAGTACATGCTCGACGGGCTGGTGTCGCACCCGATCCATCTGCAAGTGATGGACGATATCGACGCCAAGTACGGCCGCTCGGCGGACGCCAACTACCACAAGGTCTTGCAGACGGCGATGACCGACCTCAAAGGCGTTTACGGGCTCTAGGTGACCGGCGTGGTGCGTTCGAGGATCGCGTGGCAGATCGGGGCGGGCTTCGCCGCCGCCCTGCTGATGCTGGTACTGGTGGTGGCGGTGGCGATCGTGCAGATGCAGCGCATGCACGAGAAGAACGCCGCGATCGTGGCCAGCGTCCCGCTGTTGGCGAAAGCGCGCGACATCGAATACCAGATCGTCGGCGAGGAGATGGGCGTCCGCGGCTACATCGCCAGCGGCGATCAGCGCTATCTCGACGATTCCGATCCGGCGCAGCTCGAGATCACCAAGGACTTCGACGCCATCAGCGGTCAGGACGCGGGCCGGCCGCACCTGCAGGGGCTGATGGCGAGCTTCAACACCCAGGTCCGCGACGCGCAGAAGTTCCTGGACGCCGAGACGACCCTGGTCGATAAGAAGCGGCAGCCCCAGGCGCTCGCGCACCTGCTCGACGGCCAACCCGCCTTCGACCGCGTCCGCTCGACCGCCGCCGCGATCGCGGCCGACTCGCAAGCGTTCGTCGACGAGGCCTCGGCGGCGTTCGAACAAGCGCGGTTGCTCTCGATCGCGACCATGCTGATCATCGGCGTGCTGGCGGTGGTGCTGTGCGGCGGCATCGCGCTCTTCGTCGGCCGGCGCATCTCGCAGCGGCTGGGCCGAGTGGCCTCGGCCATCGACGACGTGGTCGAGAACGACGCCCGCGCCTTGATCGCCTCGTTCCAAGCCCTGGCCGAGGGTGACCTGGGCGCGACCTTCGCGCCGAGCGCGCGCCCGATCGTGGTCGGCGGATCGGACGAACTCGCGGTCGTCGGGTCGCGCTACAACGAACTCACCGTCGGGCTGGCCGAGATCTCGCGCGAGTTCTCGCTGATGACCGGACGGCTGCGCGACGTGCTCGGGCGGATCGACGGCGCTTCGGCGGAACTGATCGCGACCGGCGAGCGCAACGTCGAGAACGCCGCGCAGATCGCCGGCGACGCGCGCATGCTGGGCAAGACGGCGCTCCACGTCTCGACGGATGCCAAGGACCAGCAGACCCGAGTCGAGACCGTCTCGGCCTCGCTCGAACAGCTCAATCGCTCGGCCGATCAGATCGCGGCCGGCAGCCACGACCAGTCGTCGGCGTTGCGCGCGATCGTCGGCGACGTGCGCACGCTCGACAGCGAAGTGCACGGCCTCGCGCAGGCCGGCACCGACCTCGCGGCCGCGACCGGCGAAGCGCGCGTCCACGTCGAGACCGGACGCCGGGCGGCGACCGCGTCGAACGAGATGATGGCCCGGCTGCAGCGCGCCTCGCACGAGAGCGAGTCGGTCCTCAAGACGCTCGAGAAGCGGACCGCCGAGATCGGCGAGATCGTGGCGACCATCGAAGGCATCGCCGATCAGACGAACCTGCTCGCGCTCAACGCCGCCATCGAAGCGGCCCGCGCCGGCGAGAACGGTCGCGGCTTCGCGGTCGTCGCCGACGAGGTCCGCAAGCTGGCGGGCAGCGCGGCGCTCGCGACCCGCGACATCGGTTCGATCCTGGTCGCGATCCGCTCCGACGCGCAGGCCGCGGTGACCGCCGCCCGGGCCGCGTCGAAGTCGACCCAGGACGGCGCGGAACTGGCCGCCAGCGCCGAAGCCGCGCTGGTCGCGGTCGAAGCCAGCACGGCGGTCGCCTCGAAATCCGCGGATCTGGTGGCCCTGCAGGTCGGCCGGATGCGCCAGATGAGCGAGCGGCTCGGCAACAACGTGCAAGACGCGAGCGCCGTCGTCGTGCAGAACGCGGACGCCTCGGCCGAGATGCGGCGCACCGCCGCCGAAGCCGTCGACGAGATCCGGCACGTGCTGCGCGCCTCGGAGAACCACGTCGCCGCATCCGGCGACCTGGCGACGGTCATCTCGCGCTTCGAACACGTCGTCACCGAGATGGACCAGAGCACCCGCAGTATCCAAGGCGCATCCGGACGGCTCCGCGGCGTCCTCGCCGGTTTCTCTCACGCCCCAATGGCGCTGAACGAGTAGCATTAGATGCACGCGTCCCAGGGAAGGTGGACGGTGGCCATGGTATGCGCGCCGTAGACGTAGCCGGCGAGCCCTAGCGTTACCGCGACGATTGGAGAGGCCAGCCGAAACCAGTTATTATCGGTAACGCGGTACGGCACGAACCGCCCAACAACGACACCGGTAAGGGCCGCGACCACGAGCGCCGCTGGGGCGATCATCGTATCGATGCCGCAGGCCCAATCTTGCCCGACCGCGCAGCCGATCATAGGCGCAAGCGCCGCGCCCGCGATAGACAGGCGCAACGATGCGATCTTCACGCGCCTAGAGTCCCCCGTCGCACCTGGGGTCTGCCGGGACGACTAGCAGGACCATAGCCGCGACGAAGATGGGTAGCGCGATCGCGCACACGACAAACCAGAAGCGTACGTCGGGGTCGTCGACGTCGGGCCACGGATTGGCACGGGTAGCCCAGATCGAAAGCGCGAGCGGCACGACTACGGTGAAGACCAAACCGGGGATGAAGAAGAGCGCTAGCCCATAGAAGTGCTGATGTCCACGAGAAGCCGCTCGCGCAGACTCGCCCGGCGTACGTCCCGAAGAGCGCCACTTCGAGTTCGAGGATCAGCAAGAGGACGCCGGCGGCCCGAAGCGTCGGAGCGCTCATCACAGGCACGAACTTGCATTGCTCTCGTGTACTCCCGAACCCGCGAGGACGCCGGCGAAGGGTGCGAAGACGAGCAGACCGAGCAGGATGGCGTTGACAAATCGCGTTCGTGGCAGGCAGACCGAGATCGCGATCGCCGCGGCGGCGACGAACGGCCCGCAGAACATTCCGAGCAGCCAGACGCCGCAACCGGTGGACGTCGGGAGTGCCGCGATCCAGAAGCCCAGGACGGTCAGGATCGCACCGGCGATTCGCAGGACGGTACCCCGGTGGCGTTTCTTGACCAAGAAGAAGGCGATGGTTGTCGGTACCATGACGGCGAGCAGCACGTATCCGAAGAACTCGAAAGCCATAACTGTCATGTCCCAAGGCTAGCGCCAGGCGATGGGCGGGGGCGTCCGTAAGACTACGGACTGTGAAACCCTCGGCTCGGAGCCGGGGTACTGGAGCCCGATGAGAATTCGATCGACGACGATTTTGGCGGTCCGGCGGAACGGGCAGTTGGCGATAGCAGGCGACGGCCAGGTGACCCTGGACAAGATCGTGATGAAGCACGGCGCCCGTAAGGTCCGCAAGATCGCCGGCGGCAAGGTGGTCGTGGGGTTCGCCGGCTCGGCGGCCGACGGGATCACCCTGCTCGAGAAGTTCGAAGGCAAGTTCAACGAGTTCAAGGACCTGACGCGCGCGGCCGTCGAGCTGGCCAAGGACTGGCGTCAGGACCGGGCGCTCCGTCGCTTGGAGGCGCTGCTGATCGTCGGCACGACCGAGCACATCTACGTGCTCTCCGGGACGGGCGACGTGATCGAGCCGGACGAACCGATCGCCGCCATCGGCAGCGGCGGCGCCTACGCGCAGGCGGCGGCCGCCGCCCTGCTGCGCAACACCGACCTCTCGGCCGAGGAGATCGCGCGCAAGGCGCTCGAGATCGCGGGCGAGATCTGCATCTATACCAACGCGGACATCGTTGTAGAGTCACTCTCATGAATACGACGCACACGGATCCCGAACTCGAGATCGCCGGTCTCACGCCGCGCCAGATCGTCGCCGAACTCGATAAGTACATCGTCGGCCAGGGCAAGGCCAAGCGCGCCGTCGCGATCGCGCTGCGCAACCGGTATCGCCGCGCCAAGGTCGAGGGCGAACTGCGCGACGAGATCACGCCCAAGAACATCCTGATGATCGGCCCGACCGGCGTCGGCAAGACCGAGATCGCGCGCCGGCTGGCGTCGCTGGTCGGCGCGCCGTTCGTCAAGGTCGAAGCCACCAAGTACACCGAGGTCGGCTACGTCGGCCGCGACGTCGAATCGATGGTCCGCGATCTGGTCGAACAAGCGGTGCGCATGGTCGGCGACGAGCGTCGCGCGGAGGTCAAGGACCTGGCCGCGCAGCACGCGATCGAACGCATCGTCGACGCGCTCTATCCCGAGACGCGCGCACCGCAGCAGCCGGGTCCCGGGGGGAACAATCCGCTGGCGGCCACCCTCGGTTCGATCTTCGGCAACACGTACGCGCCGCCACCGACGCAGCCGGTCCCGCCGCCGCCGCCCTCGGGCGGCGACCGCGAACAGACGCGCGAGCAGGCGCGCGCCGAGATCGCGCGCGGCTTCTACGACGTGCGGCTGATCGAGATCGACGTCGAGGAGACGCCCAACATGCCGCTCGGCCTGATGGGCGGCGGCTTCGACCAGGGCGGCGGTGATATCGGCGAGATGCTCGGCGGGATCCTGCCCAAGCGCAAGAGCCGCAAGCGCGTGACGGTGGCCGAAGCGCGCCGGATCTTCGAAGCCGACGAAGCCAACAAGCTGATCGACATGGATGCGGTCAAGCGCGAAGCGGTCCGCCGCGCGGGCGAGGACGGCATCATCTTCATCGACGAGATCGACAAGGTCGCGGGACGCCAAGGCGCCGGCGGTCCGGACGTCTCGCGCGAAGGCGTGCAGCGCGACATCCTGCCGATCGTCGAGGGCTCGACCGTGCCGACCAAGCACGGCCCGATCAAGACCGACCACATCCTGTTCATCGCGGCCGGCGCCTTTCACCTGAGCAAACCGTCGGACCTGATCCCGGAACTGCAGGGGCGCTTGCCGATCCGCGTGGAGCTGGATTCGCTCACCGCCGAGGACTTCAAGACGATCCTCACGCAGCCCAAGAACGCGCTGATCGAGCAGTACAAGGCGCTGCTCGCGACCGAGAACGCGACGCTCGACTTCCGCGAGGATGCGATCGCGCAGATGGCCGCCTACGCGATGCAGGTCAACGAGTCCAGTGAGAACATCGGCGCGCGCCGGCTCTACACGGTGCTGGAGAAGCTGCTCGAGGATATCTCGTTCGACGCGCCCGAGACCGCCGGACCGATCGTGATCGACGGCGCATACGTGCGCGCCCACCTCGCCGACATCGTCACCAACACGGATCTATCCAGCTACATCCTTTGAGGACGTCCCGGCCCTGACGACGCCGCCCGCGATGAGGAGCTGGGCCACGAAGTAGGTCGCGACAATGGCGAGTTCGGCGGCTTTGCCCGCCAGCGGGAAGCCGGGGAAGAACGTCACGTAGGCGAGCAGCGTGTCCGACACCATGAAGATCAGCGCGCCCGCGCCGATGGCGAGGCCGGCTCGCGCGTCGATCCGGCCGACCAGGTTGAGGGCGAACAGGACCATGGTGGCGAGGACGAAGCTGTAGATACCGACCGCGAGCCCGAGCGATCCGGCATGCGGTTCGATCGCGATCAGGGTCGCCACCACCGCGGTCGCGAGCGCGATCGCGACCGGCAGCCGGAAGCGCGCTGCACCCGCACCGATCGCCAGATAGGCGCCGATGTAGCAGCGATGCATCGCCGCGAAGCAGAGCGTGCCGATCAGGAACGGGGTGGTGCCGGAGTGGAGCAGGGTCGCGTCGCCGATGGCCGCCAGGAACAGCCCGGCGCCGAGCCATCGCATCGTGCCGCCGCCCCGCCCGAACGCCATCGCGGCCAGGAGCAGGGCCGGTAGCGGCTTGGTGATCAGCCGCGCGGGCGCCTCCGGCCCGAGGACGGCGATACAGATCAGGTCGACGAGGGCCGCAACCGCGGCCAGCCAGGTGAGAAGCATGTCGCGGTCCTTCGAGACGCTCGCTCCGCTCGCTCCTCAGGATGCCAGAGAGGGGACGTCGAATGGACGGCGGCCATGCCCTATATCCGCGAGATCATCCAGGAAGGCCATCCGACGCTTCGCAAGGTCGCCAAGAAAGTGCACCTCGAGGAGCTCAAGGACCCGTTGATGCAGCAGCTCTTCGACGACATGTTCGAGACGATGTACGACGCGCCCGGGATCGGCCTCGCGGCGCCGCAGATCGGCATCAGCAAGCGCATCTTCACGATCGACCTGCAGGACGACGACGACGCGCACGGCCCGTTCGTGGTCGTCAATCCCAAGTTCGAGCTGACCGAGGGCGCGGAGTGGCGCAAGGACGGCTGTCTGTCCTACGACGGCTACATCGGCGAGACCGAACGGTACACCCACGTGGTGGTCACCGGCTTCGATCGCTACGGCGAGAAGATCCGCCTCGAAGGTACCGGGCTGTTCGCGCACTGCCTGCAGCACGAGATCGACCACCTCAACGGCGTCCTCTACATCGACAAGGCGCGCAACGTGCATCTGCCGACCGAGGACGAGGACGAAGAAGATAGCGACGAGGGCGGCGCGGCCGTCGCACCCGTCGAAGCGTCCGTAGCGAGCGACTGATGCTGCGCACGCTGTTCTTCGGCACGAGCGCGTTCGCCGTGCCGAGCCTGCGCGTGTTCGCGTCGCGCACCGATCTGCTCGGCGTCGTCACCCAGCCCGACCGCCCGTCGGGTCGCGGTCAGCGGCTGCACCCGACGCCGGTCAAAGCCGCCGCGCTCGACCTCGGGCTGAGAGTCTACGAGCCGACGCGCCTGCGCGCGTTCGCCGACGAGCTGGCGGGCGAGGCGTTCGACCTGTTCGGACTGGCGTCGTACGGGCGCATCCTGCCGCAGGCGCTGCTCGACCTGCCGCGGCTGGGCGCGCTCAACGTGCATCCGTCGCTGCTGCCGCGCTATCGCGGCGCGACGCCCATCCAGACGGCCCTGCGCAACGGCGACGCTGCGACAGGCGTCTCGATCATGCTGATGGATGCCGGCATGGACACCGGCGCGATCGCGCTCCAAGAGCGCGTGCCGATCGCGCCCGACGACGATTACGGCAGCCTCCACGACCGGCTGGCGGACGTCGGCGCGAAGATGCTGGGCAAGGCGATCGCGGCGGCCGAGCGGGGCGAACTGGCGCGCGCGCCGCAGACCGGCGAGGCGAGCGTCACCCGTCCGATCGGCAAGGACGATCTCGAAGTGGACTGGACGGCGGACGCGCGCGCCATCGTCAACCAGATCCGGGCGTACGCGCCCCAGCCCGCCGCGCGCGGCGAACTCCACGGCGAGACCGTGAAACTGCTCCGCGCCCACGTGGGCGCGCACGACGAGGTGATAGTGGACGAACTGATCGCGCCGAATCGCGGCAAGATGACGGGCGAGGCGTTCGCCCGTTCCGCCGCGGCCCGGAGCGCCGGATGACCGCCCGCGAAGTCGCGCTCGCGGTCGTCCGCGACGTCTTCCCGGCGACACCGGGCGCGCCCGAACGCGGCGCGCAGGAAGCGCTGGATTATCGCACGCGTAAGGCCGGTCTGGAACCGCGCGATCGCGCGTTCGCGACCGAACTCGCGTACGGCTCCATCAAGATGCGGCGCACGCTGGACTGGTATCTCGCGCCGTTCCTGGGCGATCGCGCGACCACGCTGCCGGCGGTCATCGCCGAAGTGCTGCGCCTGGCGATCTACGAACTGGTCTTCACCCGCGCCGACGAGCACGCGACCGTCTTCGAGTTCGTGAACCTGGCGAAGAAGCACGGCCACAAGGGGCTGGTCGGTCTGACCAACGCCGTCCTGCGGTCGTTCTTGCGCGACCGGCCGACCGAACCCGCGCCCGACGATTTCGAAGACCTCGACGATTTCCTGGCGGTCGCGTATTCGCTGCCGACCTGGATCGTGCGCCAGTGGCGCGCGGCCTTCCCGGACATGGTCGCCGAGATCTGCGCGAGCGTGAACGATCCGGCTCAGGCGGCCGTCACCGTCAACACGCTGCGCGCCACCGTGGCCGGCGTCGAGGAGACCTTCGTCGCGGCCGGCGTGACGGTCGCGCGTTCGCCCTACGTCGACACCAGCCTGATCGTGAGCGACGCGGCCTACGCGCGCGCCGGCGAACGCGAAGCCGCCGGCGCGTGGTTCTCGCAGAGCGAGTCGTCGGCCATGCCGGTCGCGATCCTCAATCCGCAGCCCCTCGAGCACGTGCTCGACGTGGCCAGCGGACGCGGCAACAAAGCCATCCAGATCGGCGCACGGATGGAAGGCGACGGCACGCTGCTGTGCATCGAGCGCGACGAGCGCAAGGCCGAGGTCCTCAAGAACCGCTTGGCCGAGGCCGGCGTGATCGCCGGCATCGTGATCGGCGATGCCGCGACCGAACTGCTCGGGCCGGCGCAGCGCTTCGACCGGGTGCTGGTCGATGCGCCGTGCTCGGGGCTCGGAATCCTCGGGCGCCACCCGGAAGCGCGCTGGCGCAAGCGCCCCGACGACGGCGCCCGCTTGGCCGAGACCCAGACGGCCATCCTGGAGCGGGCGGCGGCCCACGTCCACGAAGGGGGTACGCTCGTTTACGCAGTCTGTACGACCGACCCCCGGGAGGGGGCGGAGGTCGTCGGAGCGTTCCTGCGAACGCACGATTTCACGCGAGGCCTGATCCCGGCATCGTTGGAGACGTTCCTTACGGGCGAGGGCGACGTGCTCATCCCTCCGGGCATCGGTGGTCGCGACGGCTTTTTCATCGCGAGATTAGAACGACGAACCTAAGGAGCCCGGCGGCAGCACCTCGATGAGCTGGTTTGCAAGGATTGAAGAGTCGTGCGCGGCGTTCATCGAACGCTCGTTCGCGAAGACGTTTCCGAGCGATCTCGAGCCCGCCCAGATCGCCCGCAAATTGGTGGCGACGATGGAGGCCAAGACGCGCGGCACGGACGCGGGCCTGGTCGCGCCCGATCGCTACACCGTGCTGGTGAACCCGGACGACTACGACCGGCTGGTCCCGCACCGCGAATACCTCGAGCGCGAGTGGGCCGACCTGCTCAACGATATGGCCGGTCAGGTGAACGTGGCGTTCAACAACGGGTCCGCGGCGGTCGCGCTGATGCAGCGCAGTTCGGTGCCGAAGGGCGCGATCGAGATCGACCTCGAGACCCACGAACCGACCGAACGGATCGACGTGCCGCGCCGCACGCCCTCGGTCGGGCGTTTCCAGCTGCGCATGGTCCGCGGCGTTCCCGCCTACGGCGTCTACCCGATCGAGGGTCCGATCAACATCGGCCGGAGCGACGAGAGCGACGTCTTCCTGGTCGACCCGTCGGTCTCGCGCCGGCACGCGGTGATCGACGTCGACGCGGGCTGGCCGATCGTCCACGATCTGGAGTCGACCAACGGCACGTTCGTCAACGGCGAACGGATCGAGACCCGCCGGCTCTCCGAGGGCGACCTGGTGGCGTTCGGCAAGACCGAGCTGCGGCTCGAGGTCGCCGGCGCGTGAACGCCCTCGCGACGCTGCGGATCGGCTCGCTCGAGATCGTCGGAGCGCTCGCGCTGTTCGCCGCCGTCGCCGCCGTGCCGCGCACCCGGCACGTCCCCGACGCCGGCGCATTCGCGCCGGCCCGCATCGCGCTCGACATCGCCGAGCACGGCACGACGCGCCGTTTCGAAGGGCTCTGCCCGCTGACGGTCGGCCGCGCCAGCAGCGCCGACGTGATGGTGATGGATCCCGAGGTGAGCCGGGTGCACGCGCGCTTCGAATCGCAGGGCGGGGTCGTCTACGCGAGCGATGCGGGCAGCAGCAACGGCACCTTCCTGAACGGACGCCGGCTCGACGGCGCGGTCGAAGTGCTGCCCGGCGACACGATCGACGTCGGCGGAACCCGCATCACCTTCGTCGGGAGCGGCTCGTGGGCGTAGCGCTCTCCGGCGACCGGGCGGCGCGCGTGACGGTCGGACTCGGTTCGGGCGCCCAACTGATGGCGGTCGCCGAAGGCTTCGGCCGTATCGACGGCGTGCCCGCCGCGAACGCGGCCCTGCAGCGGCTGCGGATGGCGTTCGAACGCCAGCGGCGCTCGCACCGGATCGGTCGCGCGCTCGATCGTCCGGAGTCCGCCGCCGCGTTGCTCTCCGGCGCCATCGCGCGGCTCAACGACGAGATGTTCGCGCGGGCCGCCTCGCACGCCGATTACGTCTCGGCCGGCTGCTCGATCACGGCGGTGCTGGTGGTGCGCGGGTATGCGGTCGCCGCTCATCTCGGCACGACGGCCGCCTACCTCACCCGCGACGGGCGTTCGCGCGCGATGACGCCGCAGCACGTCATCGCCGAGCTGCCGGTCCGCATGCTGACGCGCGCGCTGGGCATCCAGCCGCGCTGCGAAGCGACCATGGCCACCTTCGAGATCGAGGATGGCGACACGCTGGTGCTGACCGACGCGAACAACCGCCGCCTGATCGTGCGCCAGTTCGGGCGCGACGACCTCGAGGGCATCGCCTGGCGCGCGGTCGCGCACGACGGCGCGTTGCTGGCCCGCATCGGCGCGGCCGCGTTCTTCCTCCTCGCGATCTTGTGCGTTCGTTGATCCCGGTCGCGCACCGGCTGTGGCCGATGCTGCTGGCGCTCGTGCTCTCGGCCTTCGTGCTCTCGTTCGCGCCGCCGGGGACGATCGGTCCGGCGTGGCTGGATGCGGTCATCGCGATCGCGGCGCTCGCGTGGGTCGGCCTGCAGCCGTTCGACGCCGACCGCGACGACCTGTTGCCGGCGTTGGCGGTGATGCTCGCCTCGTTCGGCCTGCTGCTGATCGCGCGCGTCTCGCCGGACCTCGCGCACAAGCAGCAGTACTGGCTGCTGATCTCGCTCGCGCTGGCGATCTGCGCGGGCCCGCTGTTCACGCGCTACCGCCGGCTGGCCGGCTACAAATACATCTGGATCCTGGCGTCGTTCGTGCTGTTCCTGATGCTGGTGATCTTCGGCCACGAGGTCAACGGCGCGCGGCTGTGGATCCAGCTCGGGCCGGTCCAGCTCGAACCGGTCGAACTGATCAAGCTCTTCATCGTGCTGTTCCTGGCCGCTTATCTGGCCGAGACCGCCGACGTGATCGCGACCGCCAAGCCGTGGTCGATCCGCGCGAATCTCAAGTATCTCGGCCCGCTCTTCATCGGCTGGGGCGCGTCGATGGCGATCCTGGTCCTGCAGCGCGACCTCGGCATGGCGACGCTGCTGCTCGCGACCTTCGCGGTGCTGCTCTATGCGGCGACCCGGCGGGTCGATCTGGTCGCGGGCGGCTTCGCCGTCTTCGGATTGGCCGCGTATTGGGCGGTCCACCACTACGCCTACGTCCAGGCCCGGATCGACGTGTGGCGCAACCCGTTCGCCGACGCGCTCGGGGCCGGCTACCAATCGGCTCAAAGCTACTACGCGCTCGCGGCCGGCGGGATCTTCGGGACCGGCTACCGGCTCGGGCATCCGACCTACATCCCCGACGTCGCGACCGACTACATCTACGCGTCGCTCTCCGAAGAGTTCGGACTGATCGGCGCGTGCGTGCTGCTGGTGCTCTTCCTGGCGATCGTGCGCCGGATCTTCGCGATCGGCACGCAGCAACCGGATCTCTACACCAAACTGCTGGCGGTCGGCTTGGCCGCCACGCTGGGCGTGCAGGTCGCCATCATCGTCGGCGGTGTGATCGGCCTGTTCCCGCTGACCGGCATCACCTTGCCGTTCGTCTCGTACGGCGGCAGTTCGCTGGTCGCCAACACCCTGCTGATCGGTCTGGTCTGGGCGATGAGCGCGCGCCCGCGGTCGCGTCCGGCGGCGTGAGCCGGTTCGCCCTGGTCTTCTGGAGCCTGGTCGCGGCGTGCGGGCTCGGGGCGATCGTCGCCGGCATGATCGGCAACGCGCGCATCGCATCGCGGACGGTGGCGCACGCGCACCCGAAGGCGATCGTGACCGCGCGTCCGGTTCCGGCGACGGCCTCACCTCGGCGGACGCATGCGGCCTTGGGAGACGATTGGGACGTGGTGGTCGATCGCACGCCGTTGCCCGACGCCGACGGCAACGCGCGGGTCGCGGTGGTGGTCGGACCGTGCGGCGCGGACCCCGCGCTCGACGCCGCGTTCGCGCGAGCCGACCTGCCGCTCGCCATGGTGATCGATCCGGCCGGCGCCGACGCGGTGACGGCCGCCGGCCTCGCGCGGTCGCAGCGCAAACCGTTCTACCTGCAGGTCGGACGCGTGCCGTCGCCCGCCGCGATCGGCCATCTGTTGGCGCGCTTCGGGGGCGCCGGCGGCTTCGCGTCGGCCGACCGTCGCGGAATGGCGCCGGCATTGGCCGGGACGGGGCTGGCCTTCATCGACGAAAGCGGCGACGCCGACCCGGCACCGTTCGCGAAGGCCGGCACCGGATTGATCCGGCGCGATCTGACGGTCGACGACCGCGATGCGGCCGGCTACGTGACGTTCATGCTGGGACGCGCCGTCGTGTTGGCCTCGGCTCGCGGCCGAACGGTCGCATGGATGCGTCCGCGGGCCGCCAGCCTGCAGGCGCTGCGCGCGTTCGCCGCGGCGCGCGTCCGCGACCTGGTCGCGCTCGCGCCGTAGTGCGGCAGGCATCCTGGAGCGGGGTAGAGTAGCCCTCTTCAAAGCCGTTCGCCAGGAGGTATCGTGATGAAACCCGTGTTGTCGATGGTGCTCGCAGGATGTGCCCTCGGTCTCCTCGTCGCCGGATGCGGTGGCGGATCGTCGAGTTCGACGACGACCACCACGACCACGACGACCGCCTCGGCGGCACCGGCCGCGACGGCGGGCGCCATGAGCGCCGCCGCGCCGGGCGACGGTGCGAAGGTCTACGATACCAACTGCTCTTCGTGCCACGGCGCGACGGGTCAGGGCCAGCCGGGCGCGTTCCCGCCGCTGGCCGGCAATCCGGTCGTCACCGGCGACGCGGGTAAGGTCATCCACATCGTCAAGGGCGGCCTGACCGGCAGCATCTCGATCAACGGGCACACCTACAACGGCACGATGCCGGCGTGGGGAACGAGCCTGAGCAATGGCGACATCGCCGCTGCGGTCACATTCATCCGTTCGTCGTGGGGCAACAAAGCCTCGGCCGTGACCGAAGCGCAAGTCGCCGCCGCGAAGTAGCCCATCGTGGGCTGGGACGCCATCGCCGCCCTCAGCGGCGCGTTGACCAGCCTTGTGATCGTCGTCACCGCCTACGCCGGCGTCGTGCAGTTGCGCCAGCTTCGCGCGCAACGGCGAGATACCGCCGCGATCGAACTGATGCGCTCCTTGCAGGATCCCGATTTCTCCCACGCGTTCTCGCTCTTGCTCGGCGTTCCGGCGGGGATCTCGGGTGCCGATCTTCGGGCGCTCGGGAAAGAGTATCTCGACGCGACGCAACTGATCGCGCTGCGCTGCGAGATGCTCGGCGTGCTGGTCCATCGCGGCGCCGTCGATTTCGAGGTCACCGAGGATCTATGCGGCGGTGGGATCGTCTCGCTCTGGCAGCGCGTGAAGGGCCACGCCCTCGACGTCCGCATCGCGCAGAACTATCCGATGTATCTGGAGTGGTTCCAGTGGGTCGCCGAGCAGTACGAGAAGCGCTCGCGCCTGACGCAGATGCCTGCCCACGAGCGGCATCGCGACTGGACACCGGCGCGGTAGGTTCCCGGAATCGCGGGGCTATGCCGCCGCTTCGCCGGCGAACTCGTCGCTGAAGAGATCGTCGACGTAGGCGTAGATCTCGGGATCGATCCGTCGCAGCCGCTCGCGCGTCGCCGGCGGCCACGGTGACGCGGGGTCGTTGACCTCGACGTAGGCACGCAACGCCTCGGCGAAATATTCATCCAGGCCGGTCGACGCGTAGGGCGTGACGTACTCGCGCGCCGCGGCGAAGGCCGCGCGCACGCGAGGATCCAGGCCCGACCGATAGACGCCGCCGCCGAGCGCGCAGTCCAGCGCGTGGCCGAACTCGTGCGCGATGGTCATCGCCGATCGCGACCGCAGGTAGACGGTGCGTTCTTCGACCACGAACAGCCCGGCGGGCGGGGCCGGCCAGCCGTCGACGTCGACGCCCATGCGCGCGAGCGCCGTCGACGCCTCGTCGTAGCGTTCGCCGGGCGCGAGCGTCACGACCCGGACGCGCCGGGCGGCGGCGTAGCGCAACGTGCCGGCGCCGAAGCGCGTCAGGGTCGCGACCACCGCCGGCTCCTCGGCGGCGTTGGCGCGCTGCAGCAGACGTTCGGCGTAGAGAACCGCGCGTTCATCCATAACCGTTCTAGCATAGGCGGGCGGGATTGCCGTCCGATGGCGCGGGTATGGCCGGATGGTGAATGGAACCAAGCGGGGCGATGCATCGTTGAGACAACACGATCTCGAACCGAGCCGGAGGCCGCCATCAAACATCTCCTCGCCACCACGATCCTCGCGCTGGCCGTCGCGGGAGGTACGTGCGCCGCGACCGTCACCGACAGCTCCGTCGGCATCAACAATCGGACGATCGACGGATGGGCCAGCGTGACCGCGTACGCCGGAGCCACGCGCGTCCTGACGTTCTGCGTCGGACCCGGAGCGACCAAACAAGAGGGCGTCGCGCACCATGCGGTCACGCGCGTCGTCGTCGAGATCGCGCGCGGATCGGAGTGTTCCGGCCGCGCCAACGCCATCGTGCGCGAGTTGCCCGTCCACATGATCACGCCGACGCGCGCGCTAGCGCTCGGATTCGCGCACGGCGAGCGCGGCGTCTACACGGTGATCGACCGCCTCTAGCGGGCGCTACTGCGAGAACGTGAAGCCGGGATCGCGGCCGTGGGGCGGCGGTACGACCCGGATCGTCACGCTCGCGCGCCGCTCGCCCTCGCGCGCTTCGACCGTCCACGTGCCCAGCTGCAGCGGCCAGAACGCGTGGCCCTGCGCGTCGAGCGGCAACGAGCGACCGCCGACGCGCCACGAGACGCGACCGCCGGCGATGGCGCGCAGTTCGATCCGTTCGCTCGCGCGCGAAGCCGCATCCGGCGCCGGGACGAAAGCGAACGTATCGCCGTCGCGCGGGACGACGATGCGCAAGGCGCCGCGCGACGCATCTTGCTGCGCGAGCCAAGCGTCGTACTCGCTCCCGAGACCGCTCGACGGACGGCTCCAAGCCGCCAGGTCCTTGGGCCGCAGCCACTCGACCACCACGGCCGGACACCGGGCGTCGGGCCGGCGGCCGGTGGTGGCGCAGATCGGCCGGCGCACGAAGCCGGCGGGCGCGGGGAATGCGGCCGGGTCGCGGGCTTCGTGGAGGTGCAGCATGATGCGATTCCAGAGCGGCCCGGCGCCGGTGACGCCCGAGACGTCGCGCATCGCCGATCCGTCGAAGTTACCGACCCAGACGCCGACCGTGTAGTCGCGCGAGAAACCGACCGTCCAGGTGTCGCGGAAGTCCGACGACGTGCCGGTCTTGACCGCCGCCGGGAACGGCAGCTCGAGGATCGAGTGCAGCCCGAAGGATTTGGTGCGGGCCTGCGGATCAGCGAGCATGTCCGCGATCAGCTGCCAGGTCGCCGGATCTCCGACCGGCGCGGCCGCGACGGGCGGTGCGCCGGCTTGCAGCCGCAACGGGACGGCCGCGCCGGCGCGCGCGACGGTCGCGTACGCGTGCGTCAACTCCCACAGCGAAACCTCGCCGGAGCCGAGCGTCAGGCCCAGGCCGTAGTACGACGCCGGCTTGTCGAGATGGGCGAAGCCGAGCGCGTGCAGACGGTCGAGCAACGGATCCACGCCCTGCGACGAGAGCACGCCGACGGCCGGCACGTTGAGCGAGTTCGCGAGCGCGTAGCGCACGCGGACCGGCCCCGAGAACCGCGTCGAATAGTCGGCGGGCTGATAGAGCTTGCCGCCCGGGATCGCGTAGGTCGCGGGGACGTCGGCCAGAATGGTGTTCGGCGCGATGGTGCCGCGTTCGAGCGCCAATTCGTACGTGAACGGTTTGAGCGACGAGCCGGGCTGACGCAGCGCCTGTACGCCGTCGTTGCGCCCGAGCGCATCGTCGGCGAAATAATCGGGCGATCCGACGTAGGCGAGGACGTCGCCGGTCGCGTTGTCCACGACCAGCGCGGCGGCGTCGGTGACGTGACGGTCCGCCAGCGCCCGCACCACTTGCGCCGTTTGGGCTTGCACGAACCGCTGCAGCGGCGCGTCGATGGTGGTGCGCACGACGGTGGCGCCCGGCGCGACTTGCGGATAGAGGTAGAACAAGGCGTGCTGGGCGGCCAGCAAGCCGCCGTCGGGGGGCAGCACGTGCAGCTGTTCGGCGGCGGCGATCCGCGCTTGCGCCGGCGAGATCGCGCCGGTCGCGACCATCCGCGACAAGATGTAGCGCTGACGCGCGCGCAGATCGCCCCAATGCGCGTAGGGCGAGAGCCGGGCCGGATCGTTCGGGATGGCGGCCAGCAGTGCGGCTTGGGCCAGGTCGAGTTGCCCGGCGCCGATGCCGAAGTAGCTCCGGGCGGCGGCTTCGATCCCGTAGCGATTGCCGCCCATCGGCACGCGGTTGACGTAGGCTTCCAGCAGCGCGTCGGGCGACGACCGGATCGCGAGGCGCTCGGCCCCGGCGATCTGGACGAGCTTGCCGCGCAGGCTACTGGGCGCGTCCCACAGGCTGCGGGCGACCTGCATCGCGATGGTCGACCCGCCGCTGCGCGCCCGGCCGTAGACCAGGTATTCGCGTGCGGCGCGTGCCAGCGCCAGCGCATCGATGGCGCCATGGGAGCCGAAGCGCGCGTCCTCGCCGGCGACCATCGCGTGGACGAAAGCGGGCGCGACCGCGTCGAGCGGCACCCAGGCGGCGTGATCGGAATCCGAGGCGAGAACCGTGCCGAGCGGCGCGCCGCTGCGGTCGGCGAACGCGACCGCGGCGCGTCCGTGGGGCAGTCCGGAGGCGTCGATGCCGGCCCAATAGGCCATAATGACGCTCCCGAGCGACGCGATGACGAGCGGGATCGAAACAAAACGCACGACGAATCTGCTATTCTCTTCCATGACGGACGCGTCTTGCGGGTCGTCTCTTCGGGAGGTCGTCCGTGCGCGTTCGCCTTGCTCTGGCCGTAACGCTTGCCGCGCTGGTGGCGGCCTGTTCGAGTGGAGGCGGCGTGACCGGGCAGGCTCCGCCCGCCAAGGTCGACGCGCTTCCCTCGCCGAGCCTGCCGGTCTGGATCTCGTCCGTCTCGCCGACAAAGCCCGCGCAGACGCTCTCGCAGATCCGGGTGATCTTCACCGATCCGGTCGCGACGGTCGGCGCGCTCGAGGGCGACGGCCCCCGCGCGGTGCTCGATCACTTCACGCTGACGCCGGACCTGCCGGGCAAGTTCGTCCTGCTGACGCCGCGGATGGTCGGCTTCGTGCCGACGCAAGCGCTGCCGATCGGGATGCGCGTGCGCGTCACCTTGACGGCGGGACTGCGCGACCTGACCGGCGACACGCTTCCGTCCGATCTGTCCTGGACGTTCGAGACGGGCGGACTGGCCTTCACCGATCTCTCGACCGTCACGCCCGGGCCCGACGCGCCTTCGCCGGAGCCGACCGGACTGACGCCGACCCTGACGCTTTCCGCCAATGCTGCGGTCGATCTCGCAAGCCTCGGCGCGAACGCCGTCTTGAGCGGCGGCGGCGAGACGGTGTCGCTCTCGGTCACGCTCGAGAAGCAGGCCACGCCGGCGCCGGATAGCAATGCGGCCACGGCCTTCGATCCGTCGCTGGACGTCTACACCTACGACTTCACGCCGCAGCATCCGCTCAAGAAGGCGACGACCTATCAGTGGAAGATCGCGCCGGGCGTCCTGCCGGCCGCGGGCAATCTGCCGACGACCGGCGCGTATCTCGGCGTGGTGCGCACGTACGCTCCGCTAGCGCTGGCCTCGGCCTCGCCGTCGCCGTACGGCGCGCGCTTCGACGGCGGCGATCCGTCGGTCGCGTTCACCAACCCGATCGATCCGGCGTCGCTGGCCGCCAACATCTCGCTCTCGCCATCGCCCAAAGACGCCAAGGGCCTCTTCAAGGTCAGCGACGATTCGCCGAACGTGATCGCGGTCGATCCCTATCTGCTCGATCCGGGCACGACCTACGCGATCACCATCGGCGCGGGCCTTCGCGATACGTTCGGACAGGAACTGGGCGAGGCCAAGAAGGTCGCCGTCTCGACCGGGAACTTCGCGCCGGGCTTCTGGGCGCCGGGCGACGTGAACGTCTTCCCGAGCGGCGGAAAGGTCGCGTTGAACCTGTACGCGACCAACGTGCCGGGGAACCGCTATCGCGCGACCTACGTGCAGCTCGCGCCGCCCGCCGCGCCGTACTTCGACTATTCGTACGGCGGTCTGGGCGATGCGAAGACCTGGCCGATGCAGACCATCCCGGGCGCCAAGACCAACGCGCAGAGCGTCATCGCGGTGCCGCTGACCCAGAAGCTGGGCGGCCCTGCGGGGACGCTCGCCTACGGCATCAGCGCGGACCTCGGCAGCGACACGCCGACGACCGTCACCGGGCTCGTGCAGTTGACGAACCTCGGCATCTTCGCGCAGACCTTCCCGAATCGCGCGAGCGTCGCGGTCCAACGGCTTTCGGACGGCGCGCCGGTCGCCGGTGCCGCCATCACGCTCTATCGCTCGGACGACAACGACAACGCCGCGCGCTGTGCGGCCGGCACGACCGGTGCCGACGGCACGCTCGATCTGACCGGCAACGCGCTCGCGGCCTGTTACGCGGGCTCGTTGCGCGCGGACGAAGCGCCCAGCATCTTGGCGGTAGCATCGTCCGGCGCGGACTGGACGGTCGCGCCCGTCCGCGCCTACGCCGGCATCTTCCAGTTCGACGTCAACGGCGGCTGGTCCAACGGCCAGCCGCTCTCGCGCGGCACCGTCTTCAGCGACCGCCAGATGTATCAGCCCGGCGAGAGCGCGCGCGTCACCGGCGTGGCCTACTACGTCCGCAACGGCGCGATCGTGGCCGACGCCAACGCCGCCTATGCCGTCAAACTGATCGACCCGAGCAACGGCAAGAAGTCGCTCGGGTCGGCGACCACCGACGCGTTCGGCGTCTTCTCGATGGTCGTGCCGTTCGCGCCGACCCAGGCGCTCGGCTACTACACCGTCGATGCGACCGGGAGCAGCGGCAACGAGATCAGCGGCCAGCTGCGCGTCGCCGCGTTCAAACCGCCCAACTTCAAGCTCGACGTCGCGCTCTCGGGTGCGACCGCGGTGGCCGGCGGATCGGTGACCGCCAATGCGACCGCCGCGTATCTGTTCGGCGCGCCGCTCGACGGCGGCAGCGCCAAGGTCGCGGTGACCCGCGACGTCGCCTACCTCGCGCCCAAGGGGCTCGACGACTATACCTTCGGCCGGCAGTGGTTCTGGCCCGACCAGCAACCGTCGTTCGATACCGACGTGCTGCAGACGAACGGCACGTTCGACAAGGGCGGCGCGTGGTCGCAGACCGTCGCGGTCCCGGCCGATCTGCCGTTCCCGATGACGTACAGCGTCGACGTGACCGCGTCGGACGTCTCGAACACGTCGGTCGATACCACCCAGACGTTCACGGCGCTCGCGAGCGACGCGGTCATCGGTCTGCAAGCGCCGCTCGTCTCCAAGGCCGGCAGTCCGATGACGATCAAGCTGGTCGCGAGCGACCTGGACGGCAAACTGCAAGGCGGCCGCGCGGTCCACATCGTCCTGCAGAAGATGACCTACGGATCGGCGACCCAACTGCGAGCCGGCGGCGAAGCCGCGCAGAACTCGGTCCAATACACGACCGTCGAGGAGACCGATGCGACCAGCGGCGACGCCGCCGTGACGGTCGCGCTGCATCCGAAGGATGCCGGCCCGTATCGCGTGCGCGCGAACTTCGCCGGCGCCAAGAGCGACGCCAGCGCGACCGATCTGCAGGCCTTCGTGATCGGCGCGGGCGAGGTGGACTGGGGCGCGCAAGACACCAGCGTCGTCGCCGTCAAGCTCGACAAGAAGACCTACAAGGTCGGCGATACCGCTACCGCGCTGGTCGCGACGCCGTACGCCCAGAGCGACGTCTACTTCGCCGTCATCCGCAACGACGTCATCAGCAAGACGCTGATCCACGCGTCCGGCAACGGTCCCGAGGTCTCGTTCAAGGTCACGCCCGCGATGGTGCCCAACGCCGCCGTCGAAGCGCTGGTGGTGCGTCGCGGCGCGCCGCTGCGGACGGTCAGACCGGGCGCGCTCGATAGCCTCTCGCGGGTGGGCGTCACCGCGTTCCACGTCGATCTGGCCGACCGCTACCTGAAGATCGGGATCTCGCCGGGGATCCCGCGCATCGAACCGGGCGCGCATCAGACGCTCGCCCTGACGGTCCGCGACGCGGCCGGCAAGCCCGCACCGGGCGAGGCGATCGTGATGGTCGTCAACGAATCGATCCTGCAGTTGACCGGCTACCGTCCTCCGGATCTGGTGCAGACCGTCTTCGCGGATCAGCCGATCTCGGTGCGGTTCGCCGATAGCCGGCAGCACGTCGTGCTGCGGACCCAAGCGCCCGGCCTGGAAAAAGGCTGGGGCTACGGCGGCGGCTTCCTGGCCGGCGCGGGCTCGACGCGGGTGCGCACCAACTTCCAGCCGATGGCCTACTACCGGATCGTGCGTACCGATGCGAACGGGACCGCCACCGTCGGCTTCAACCTTCCCGACGACCTGACGACCTGGCGCGCGATGGTGGTGGCGATCGGCAACGACGACCGGCGCTTCGGCAACAACGACGCGACCTTCGTCGCCACCAAGCCGCTGCTGACCAATCCGCTGCTGCCGCAGTTCGCGCGGCCGGGCGACGTCATCGACGCCGGCATGACCGCGCTCGACGCGACCGGCGCCGGCGGCACGCTCTCGTTCACCGCGAAGCTGGTCGGAGCGCTGGCGTTCTCGACCGGCGATCCGCACGCGCTCTCGGGGACGCAGAGCCTGGGGAGCACGCTGCAAGCGTTGCGCTTCCCGCTGACGGTCGGCACGCCTGCGCCGACGACGGTCGCGTTCTCGTCGACGCTGGGCAACGCGACCGACGCGTTCTCGGTGCCGTTCGTCGTTCGCGACCGGGCGGTGACCGAATCGGTGATCGAGACCGGCGCGACCGCGTCGACGGCGTCGGTGCCGATCGACCCGAGCGCGGGCGGCTCGATGCAGATCACGTTGGCCAACTCGGCCATCACGCAGTTCGCGGTGCCGGCGAGCGCGGCCATGAAGGCCGACGCCCAGCCGTTCCTCGACGACGCGTCGAGCCGGGCGATCGTCGCGACCGCGACGTCCCGATTGGCGGCCCGCTATCATCTCAAGCCGGGCTACGACCCGGTGGGCGCGCGCGCGGCAGCCCTGGCCGCGATCGCGAAACTGCAACGCTCCGACGGCGGCTACGCGTTCTACGGCGATGCGACCGAGAGTGACCCGTTCGCGTCCGCCGGTGCGGCCACGGCCCTGGTCTTCGCGGGCGCCTCGCCCAATGCGAACCTGAAGGCGTATCTCGCCAAGACGCTCGCCGATCCGAGCCGCTACCGGTGGTGCAAGGACGCGCCGTGCATGGCGCGGATGCGCTTCGAGATGCTCTGGGCGCTCGACGCCCTGGGCGATCGCCGGACCGATTTCCTGAGCGACATCGTGGCGGCGCAAAGCTCGTTCGACCCGGCGACCCAGATCCGGCTGGCGCGCTATCTGTTGCGCACTCCGGGCTGGGAGGCCAAGGGCGCGAGCCTGGCCGACGGCCTGGTGCAGTCGGTCTATCGGACCGGACGCTATGCCTCGGCGACGATGCAGACGCGCTGGGCGTGGCTCGGCTCGACGGTCGCGGCCCAAGGGCAGATGCTGCAGTTGCTGATCGAACGCAAGGCGCCCGTCGAAGAACTCGACGGCGCCCTCGGCCAGCTCGCCGCGCAGGCGTGCAACTGCGGCTGGCCGACGCTCGATGCGGCGGCGGATGCGATGACCGCCATCTCCGAGTATGCGGCGCACGAGAAGCTGACGCCATTCGACGCGACTATCGCGCAGGGCGGCGCGCCGCTGTTCTCGAGCCACTTCGGGACGGATGCGTCGTCGCAGACCTTCGCGATCGGAGCCGCTTCGCTCAAGAAAGGCGAGCTGACGGTCCGCGCGACCGGCGGCGGGACGGTCCACTACGTGGTGCTCTACACCTATCCGGTCGCGGCCGATGCGCCCGGACAGCTGGCGGGGCTGCGCGTGATGCGCGAGGTCCGGCCGGCCGGTGAGGCCGGCACGGTCGCGAGCATGGATCTGGCGTCGATCCGCGATCCGTTCGCGCTCGCGGCCGGCGGCGTGTACGACGTCGGCGTGCGCGTGATCGTCGACCATCCGGTCGACGGCGTCGCCATCGAGGACCCGCTCCCGGCGGGCTTCGAAGCGATCGACGCATCGCTGCAGACCGCGTCGACCGCGACGGTCGCCCGCGCCGACAGCTGGGCGATCGCGAACCGGCAGATCTACGCCGACCGGGTGACCGGCTACGCGTCGCATCTGGAGCCCGGCGTCTACGAGATGCACTACCTGGTCCGCTCGGTCACACCCGGGACCTACCGCTGGCCGGGTGCCCGCGCCTACCTGCGGGCCGCACCCGAGCAGTTCGGAAGGACGGCGTCGTCGATTCTCAAACTGTGAGAATCCTGTGAGCGACCGCATCTTGATCGTCGACGACGACCCGAACGTCGTCGCCCTCCTGGGCGTCGTCCTGGACCGCGAAGGGTTCGAGGTCAAATCCGCGCGCAATCTGCGCAAGGCCCGCGAGGCGTTGGCGCAGACGGCCTTCGATCTGTTGGTGCTCGACCTGAATCTGCCCGACGGCAACGGGCTCGATCTCCTCCAGTCGCTCCCGGCGCCGCGCACTCCGACCATCCTGCTGACGGCGAAGGGCGAAGAGACCGACCGGATCGTCGGGATGGAGTTCGGCGCGGACGACTACGTGGTCAAACCGTTCTCGCCGCGCGAGATGCTGCTGCGGATCCGAGCGGTGTTGCGCCGGTCGGCGGCCGGCGTCCCGCACGACAAGGCGCGCCGCCTGCGGGTCGGCGACCTGGAGATCGACGAGGCGGCCCACCTGGTGCGCGTCGGCTCGCGGACGGTCTCGCTGACCCCGACCGAGTTCCGGTTGCTGGCGATCCTGGTCGAGCATGCCGGCCGCGTCTTCTCGCGCGCGCAGCTGCTCGACGTGCTCGACGAGAACGATCGCGGCATCTTGGAACGAACCCTCGACCGGCACGTCAACAACCTGCGGAAGAAGATCGAGCGCGACCCGAGCGCGCCCGAGTACGTCGAGACCGTCTACGGGGTCGGCTACACGGTCCGCAAGCCGGCCTGAACGGCCGTCACTTCACGACGATCGGGATCATCGCGGCGTTGCCGCTCGCATCGACGACGGTCGCGGCGCAGTAGCCGCTGCCGAGCGGCGTCACGCGATAGACCGCGTCCCGCGCGCTGCTCGCGACCAATCCGACCCGCGCGATGCCGGCGCAGTTGCCGCGGATCGCGTACGCGGTGGGCGTCGCCGACGTGACGTAGAACAGGCGCGCGCCGGCCGCCGGCCCGTCGAATGCCAGCCGGAGCGGCAACGCGCTCAACGCGCCGCCGGTCGCGACCGGCGCTCCGCTCGACGTGCCGGGCTGCCATGCGGTGCCGTCGGCGAAATGGATCGACTCGACGCGGCACGTCACCGGCGGTCGTCCGTTGAACTGCTGCAGCAGGACCGGGAGGGTGAACTGATCGGTTCCGGCTTTGAATTTGTGCGTGATCTCGATGCCCGGCGTGAACGTGCCGACGTCGCGGATCAGGCTGGTCTGACCGTTGATCGTGACCCGGAAATTGATCAGATCCGCGACGCGCGCGGACTCGTTGGTGAACTGGATCGCGACCGCGCTGATGCGGCTGGTCGGGCGGTTCTCGTCGGCGTACTCGAGGTTACATGCGTTGACGTTGACGGGCGAGGCGAACGGATCGTTCGGCGCCATCACCGGATCGGCGGACGCTCGGGCGCTCAGTGCCAAGGCTAGGAGCAGAGAGGCGGTCGTTCTCTTCATGAGAGAACAACTTATCGGCAGTCGCGACAAGTTCCGTGGAAACTGAGACTAATGTCCCGGATCTCGAGGCCCTCGCGCCGGGCGATCTCGTCGGTCGCGCCGGGCGGCAGCGCGTAGGCGACGTCGCTGACGGCGCCGCAGGCCGAGCAGCGGAAGTGGGCGTGGCTCGCTCCGGCCGGCTCGAAATAGGCGGCCTCGGCCCCGGGGAGACGGATCTCCGAGATCAGCTTTTCGTCGCGCAGGCGCGCCAGGGCCCGGTAGACGGTGGTGAAGCCGATGCGCGGCTGGCGCTCGCGCGCGAACGCGTGCACCTCGTTCATCGACAGGTGCGTCCCGCAGCCGCGCTCGCGCACGACCTCGAGCACCAACCGATGGTTCTTCGTCATGACGGCGCCATTGTATCACAGCTGTGCGGATCGCCCAGCGCCCGGTCCTTACCGGCCGCCTTGGCGGCGTACAGGGCCCGGTCGGCTCGGGCCACCACCTCCTGCGGCGAGGCGTCGGCCCGCATCGCGAGCGCGTAGCCGACGCTGACGGTCGCTTCGGTCAGGCGGCGCACGTCGGCGCAGAGACGTTGCGCGATGGCGTGCGCGGCCCGCTCGTCCGCACCGGGCAGGATCGCGACGAACTCCTCGCCGCCGTAGCGCGCGAAACTGTCGACGCCGGCCCGGGTGACGCCGCGAGCGGCGCGCGCGACGTCGCGCAAGAGCGCGTCGCCCTGCAGGTGGCCGCGCCGGTCGTTGTACCGCTTGAAGTCGTCGATGTCGACCATCAGCACGGCGAACGCGGCGCCCGTGCGGCGCTCGGTCTGCCACGCGCGCTCGAGCGAACCGTCGAAGGCGCGCCGATTGGCGATGCCGGTCAACTGGTCGATCAGCGCGTACTGGAGACGGTCGGCCAACGCGAGCGCGAGGAAGAGCGCCTCCCACGCGACGCCGGCCTGGAGCGCGTAGTTGACCCAGTAGACCCAATGGAAGCGGGCGTTGAGATCGTTGACCGCGATGCCGATCACGGCTCCGACGAACGCGATGACGAAGTACTTCGCCGACGATTCGCCGGCGCGCGACGTGCGGATGCCGGCGGCGATGCAGACCGCCAGCAAACCGAAGTTGAGCGCGTCGTCGAGCGCGTCGTGCCAGACCGCGGGCGGCAGCCAGCTCTCGAGCGCGATGCCGAGAACGTTGGCCGCGAGCAGCACGACCAGGGTCCGGTCGAGCGCCGGGAAGCGCCGGCCGACCGCGAGGAACGCGCGCGTGAATCCGACCAGGCAGAGGTAGTACGCGATCAGCGCCGCGACGCGATAGACTGCGAAGCCGCCGGGGCCCCACGCCTGCGCGAGGTCCCCGCCGAACGGCGGGAAGAGCAGCTGGATCGCGACCATCGAGGCCATGGCGCCGGCATACCAGCCGAACGGACGGTCCCGGGTGACGCAGTAGAGCAGCGCGTTGAAGAGGCCGATGGCGGCGAAGAAGCCGAGGAAGAACTGCGCCGGCGAGACCAGGCCCACGCGGAAGGCCTTAGCGGCGCGGGCGGGCTCCCCCTGGGCGGCGAATCCTGCGGTACGTATGGATTCGGTAGAGCCCCCCGTGGATTCGGTAGACGCCCCCGTGAATTCGGTAGAGCCCCCCGCCCCGAGCGGCTTCGCAGCCCTCGGCCTCGACCCCGGCATCGTCGCGGCGACGACCGCGCTCGGCTACGAGGAACCGACGGAGATCCAGCGCGCCGCGATCCCGCCGCTCGTCTCCGGGCGCGACGTCCTCGGACAGGCCGCCACCGGAACCGGCAAGACGGCCGCGTTCGCGCTGCCGATGATCCACCGGATCGGCCGCAACACCGGCGGCAAGCGCATCATCAAGGGGTTGATCCTGGTCCCGACCCGCGAACTCGCGATGCAGGTCGCCGAGGCGGTCCATAAATACGGCCGCGATCTCGGCATCGCCGTGCTGCCGATCTTCGGCGGTGCGTCGTACGGTCAGCAGCTGCGCGCGCTCGCGCGCGGCGTGGACGTGGTGGTGGCGACGCCGGGTCGCGCGATCGATCACATCAACCGGCAGACGCTCGACCTGAGCCACGTCGAATTCCTGGTCTTGGACGAAGCCGACGAGATGCTCGACATGGGCTTCGCGGACGAACTCGACGCGATCTTGGCGGCGGTCAATCCCGATCGCCAGACCGCGCTCTTCTCGGCCACGCTCGCGCCGCGCATCCGGCAGATCACCAAACGGCACCTCAAGGATCCCGTCCACGTCACCATCGCCAACGAGACCAGCCAGACCGGCGTGCGCCCGAAGATCCGCGAAGTCGCCTACGTGGTGCTGCGCCAGCACAAGGCGGCCTCGCTCGCGCGCGTCATCGACATGGAAGGCCCGACGTCGGCGATCGTGTTCTGCCGCACCCGGACCGAGGTCGACGAACTGACGCAGACGCTCGGCAGCCGCGGCTATCAGGCCGAAGCGCTCCACGGCGGGCTTTCGCAAGAACAGCGCGATCGCGTGCTCCGGCGCTTCCGCGACGGCACATCGGACGTGCTGGTGGCGACCGACGTGGCCGCCCGCGGGCTCGACATCGACCACGTCTCGCACGTCGTCAACTTCGACGTGCCGACCTCGCCCGACGCGTACGTGCATCGCATCGGCCGCACCGGCCGGGCCGGCAAGAGCGGCGTCGCCATCACCCTGGCCGAAGCGCGCGAGCACCGGATGCTCCGCAACATCGAACTGCACACCAAACGCAAGATCCCGATCGAGGCGATCCCGACGGTCCACGACCTCAAGGCGCGCCGCCTGGAACGGACCCGGACCTCGCTCGAGGAGATGATGGACGGCGGCGACCTGGACCGCTACCGCACGCTGGTCGAACAGCTCGCCAGCGGCCGCGACATCCTCGACCTGGCGGCCGCCGCGGTCAAGCTCTACGATACGCGCGAAGGCGCAGCGGAAGACGTCGACATCCCGGTCGCGCCGCCGCCGGTGGTCGCGCCCGTCAAGCTGTTCAAGCGCGGCAACGACGTCGCGCCGCGCAGCGGGCCGGTCCAGATGACGCGCATCTATATCGGCATCGGGCGCGGCTCGCGGGCCCGTCCGGCCGACCTGGTCGGCGCGATCGCGAACGAGGCCCGGATCAACTCGCGCGACATCGGTTCGATCGACATCGCCGATGCGTTCTCGCTGGTCGAGGTCCCGGCCGACGACGCGCCGCGCATCATCAGCGCGCTGCGCGACACGACCATTCGCGGGAAGAAGGTCGTCGTGCGCCTCGACCGGGTGAAGAAGCCCTCATGAAACTGACGAGCCAGACCTTCGAGAACGGCGCGACCACGCCCGAGAGCATGGTCTACCGCGGCTTCGGCCTCGAGGGCGGGAACCGCTCGCCGCAGCTGCAGTGGAGCGACGTGCCGGACGGCACCAAGAGCTTCGCGGTCGTGCTGCACGATCCGGACGCGCCGACCTCGGGCGGTTTCTACCACTGGGCGATGTTCGACATTCCGGGCGACGTCCGTCAGCTGGCCGAAGGCGCCGGCACGCGCGGCGCGACCGGCCCGGTGATCCTCGGTCACAACGATTTCGGCGAGAAGGGCTACAGCGGGATGTGTCCGCCGCCCGGCGACCTGCCGCATCGCTACACGTTCACGGTGCACGCGCTCGACGTACCGTCGCTCGGTCTCGACGAGAACGCCACCGGCGCGCTGGTCGAGTTCGCGTCCGGCGGCCACACGCTCGCGAAAGCCAGCATCACGGGAACGTTTGGTCGACCAACCTAGGAACGTCACGCATCGGTCGCGACCAGGAAATACCGCGGTCATATGCGTAGGCTAGAATCCCGGATATGAGCAACGATATCACCACCGCCGAGGTTCTCGACGCCGTCGTCCACCTCCACGGTGCGATGGACCTATTCGCGACGAACGTCGACGCGCAATTCAAGGGGGTAAACGTGCGACTCGACCGCGTCGAGCATCGCATCGACGGCGTGGAGCACCGCCTCGACGGCGTGGAGCACCGCCTCGACGGCGTGGAACGCAGGCTGACCGACGTCGAAGAAGCCGTCCATGGCCTCAAGGAAGCGTTTCGCTAGGCCTCACTCTTCGCCGTCGTAGTAGTCGAGGTGCTCGGAGCGCAGCATCTTGCGTTCGGGCGAGTAGACGACGTGCTTGCCGCTATCGGGGTAGTGGCACGACTCGCCGATCGGATTGTCGGCGATGCAGTAGAAGACCAGATCTTCGGTGCCGTCGTTGATCAGCACGTGGGCCTCGCCCGGTTTGAAGACGAACGCGTCGCCCGGCTCGATCGGCGTCATGCCGCCGGCGTCGCGGACCTTGCCCGTGCCCGAGACGACGTGATAGAACTCCCACTGCGCCGAGTGCGAGTGGTAGGGATAGGGCGTCTGGCCCGGCGCGAGGCGCCCCAGTTCGACGTCGAACGGGTGGCGCTTCATGAGGTCGGTCGACTTGGCATCGCGGCCGAGCGCGATCGAGAGCTGTTTGCCGAACCCGCCGAAGGTGCCCTTGGGCGACGTCCAGGCGTCCTCTTCGATGGTGTTGCTGTTGACTTTTTCCATGATGGGTTAGCCTACCATGCCGCGCAGGATCTTGCCTTCCGTGTTGAGGCAGTAGTCGCGCGGGTCGAAGCGCGGCGAATCGGCGAACATCAGATAGAGATACTTGAAGTTCTCGGAGAACGAGTACGCCGGGAAATGATCGCCGAGGGTCATCGGCCGGGTGCGTATATCCTTGACGGTGGTATAGCCGCCGTCGACGCGGCAGTGGGCGCGGACCGCCTGGAAATGCGCGTAGGCGGTCGTTCGGTATTTCTGTTCGCGGGTGAGGAACCACAGGTCGAAGGCCGCATTGACGTACTCCGGCCGGAACGCGTAGACGGGGCTGACGATCGCGAGGTCCGAGAAATCGATCACCTCGGGGATGAGCGTATACCTCTGCGCGACCGCGGTCCACGAATCGTAGAAGGCCGAGCCGGTCGCGCGATCGCCGCCGCGCGCGACCAGTTCGGCGTAGAACGCGCAGAGTTCGGTGATCTGGGTGCTGCCGGTGGGCTTGCCGGTCAGGTAATCGACGGGCCGGAACCAGAGCCGTCCGTCGACACGCGCCGGATGGTATTTCAGAAGCGCGCCGTTGAGGGTGCGGTACCAGTCGCGCAGTTGCGGATCGCCGAGCAGCTTCCAGCCGCCCCAGAGATATTCGAAGAACGAGTCCGCCGGCTCGTCCGGCGCGTCGTCCTCGGTGCCGATGAAGGCGCCGGCCTCGACGTCGAAGTTCGTGCCCATCAGGTCGAGCGACGAGCGTTTGCCGATGACGGCGCGATAGGCGTTCATCGACGCGGCCAGATACCTCGGATCGCCGGTCAGCCGCGAGAGCATGCCGAACTCCATCACGTTCGAACCGATCTCGGCCAGATTGCTCTTGGCATCGCTCACCGCGCCGGTCCGCAGATTGGCGAAACGATAGGGCGCGCCGGACGGCGACTTGGTGAAGCAGACCAGCAACCGGTCCGCCAGATCGCGGGCGCCGTCGAGCATGAACCGCTCGCCGGTGGCGAGATAGCCGGAGATCAGACCGGCGACCACCCGGATCACCGCCTCGAACATCTGCATCGATCCGTCGATGTCGAAATCGATGTGGGTGCGCAGCCAGTCGACGCAGAGCTTCAGTTCGTCGTCGAGTTCCATCACGTAGAGCGTATCGAGCGCCTCGACGATCGAGAGCCCGATCGAGTGGCCTTCGATGAAGAAGTCGGAGGCGGTGCCGGAGACCGGACGGACCTCGTCGTGGCCCCAGGCGAAACGCTTGTAGCCGTTCCAGGCGTGGACGAACTCGTCGCGCACTTGGCGGGCGATCGCGCGCGGCGGCGGCATCGCGGGGTCGGCCCGCAGGGCCGCCGGCAGCCCCGCGGCCCAGGCCGCGCCGCCGAACGCGCCGGCGGCGGTGAAGAACGTGCGCCGAGTCGTCATGCCCGGGCGTTTTCAGGTCAGCGGATCGTGAATCCCGCGCCCAGGTAATGCGCTTTGGTGTGGCCGGCCGCGTTGAATGCGGTGCCGAGTTCGACGCGGAAGATCGCGCGGTCGCTCAGTTGCTGGACGATGCCGAAGGTGCCCATGCTCTGCGCCGAGGAACGCATGGCCGCCGACGAGACCGAGCGCAGTTGGACGGTCAGCAGGGTGCGCTTGGAGATATCGTAGTTCGCGGCGGCCGAGAAGATGGCGGCGGTCCGCTGTTCGCCGCTCATGCCGCGCTGGCGGAAGAGCAGCGCCCCGGCTTGGGCCTGCGCGCTCCAGCGCGACGTGATCCGCCACTCGCCGGTGAAGGCCAGTTCGGCTTGCGGCAGCAGGCTCAAGTGGGCCATCGCGTCGAGCGGCGGCCGCGTCTCGAACGAGACCGCGTAGGCCGCGCGCGCGCTGCGCGCCAGACTCGCCTTGATGCCGTATCCGGGATGGGTCAAGTAGAAGACCCCGAGCCCGCGCTGACCGGACTTCGCGATGTCGGAGGGCGCGTCGACGAACAGTTCGACCCCATCGGAGAGCCCATAGCGCAAGGTCAGCTCGGGCAGGGCCGCGAGGGCCGTGCCGCCTTCTTTGGAGGCGTTCTGGTAGTAGGTCGTCTGGACGATCAGCTGGTGGAGCGGCGCGACGCACGCATTGATCTTCGCGTGGGTGCGATCGGCGACGTTGCGGAGCGATCCGGTGCAGACGGCCTTGGACGGAGCGACCGGGGCCGTCTGCTGCGCCGCCGAAGCGGCGGCTGTACACAGAAAGACTGCGGCGCATAAGGCGCCCAGAATGCGGTTCGTCATAGCCGGGAGTTCTCACCGACGCGACCGCATCTCCCGCGCGGCTCGGTCAAGAAACGGCTCGAATAACCTTATGCTTCGGAGAAGCTTTGAAGAAGAAATGGCCGATTTCTACAGGCTTTGCGCCGCGTCACCGAGTAGTCCGGGGGATGATAGCCACGGATAATTCGAAACGCGCCAAGCACGCGAAATACGTCCTCACCCCCTGGTCGAAACAGGCCGGCCTCAACGCCCCGACGATGGAGCGCGGCGAAGGCGTGTACCTGTACGACACCGACGGCAACCGGTATCTGGACCTTTCCGCCGGACTGGTCGCGGTCAATCTCGGGCACGGCAACGACGCGGTCGCCACGGCGATCGGCGAGCAGGCCAAACGCCTGGCCTATGCGTCGCCGCAGTTCACCCTGGACGTGCGCGCGGATCTGGCCGAGAAGCTCTCGGAACTCTCGCCGTGGGACGAAGGAGCGCGCGTCTTCTTCACGACCGGCGGCGCCGAGGCCAACGAAGACGCCGTCAAGATGTCGCGGATGATCACCGGCCGCAACAAGGTGCTGAGCTGTTACCGCTCGTTCCACGGGTCGTCGCCCGGCGCGGGCTCGCTGACCGGCGAGAACCGTCGCTGGGCGAACGAACCGGGCTGGCCGGGCGCGATCCACTTCGTGGCGCCGTTCCCGTACGACAGCCCGTTCCACACCGACGATCCGAAAGAAGAAGTCGCGCGCGCGCTCGCGCACCTGGACCTGGTCCTGACCTACGAGAACCCGTCGGCGATCGCCGCGATCGTGATGGAACCGGTCGTCGGCAGCAACGGCGTGGTCGTCTACCCCGATGGCTACCTGGAAGGCGTCCGCGAACGCTGCGACCGGTACGGCATCATGCTGGTGTTCGACGAAGTGATGACCGGATTCGGCCGCACCGGCGATCGCTTCGCCTCGGTGCGCTTCGGCGTCACGCCGGACCTGATCACGTTCGCCAAGGGCGTCACCTCGGCATACGCGCCGCTCGGCGGCGTGCTCGTGCGCGAGAAGTACGCGTCGTACTTCGACACGCACGCGCTGATGTGCGGACATACGTACTCGGGGCATCCGCTCTCGGTCGCGGCCGGCTTCGCGGTCGTCTCGGAGTACGAACGCCTCGGCCTGTTCACCAAGGGCCGCGAGATCGAGACGTGGATGTCGACCGGTCTGAACGCGCTCAAGGATCGCTGCCCGCAGGTCGGCGACGTGCGCGGCGTCGGCGCCTTCTGGGCGATCGAACTGGTCAAAGACAAGAAGACCAAAGAGTCGATCACCGGCTGGCAGGGCGGCGACCCCGGGCCGCTCCCGGGCTTCCTCAAGAAGCTGCGCGATCACGGCGTCTACGCGTTCGGCCGCTACGGCATCGTGGTGATCTCGCCGCCGCTGATCATCGAGCACGACCAGCTGCAGTCCGGCTTCGACGCGATCGAGAAAGCGCTCGAGGAGACGGGAAGCTTCTAGCCCAGCAACGCGAGGTTGTAGGCGGTCCAGGGGCCCAGTATCTCGAGGAGACGCTGGGCCTCTTCGATGCTGCCGGCGGTGACGGTGGCGACGGTGCGGATGCCGAAGGCGGCGGCGGCGCGGACCGCGCGCGCGTCCTCTTCGCGGCGCATCTCGCCGACGTAGATCACCTTGGCGCCGATGTGGGCCGCTTGTTCGACTAGGTCCTTCGCTTTCATCGGCTCCGGTCCGAAGACGCGGATGCCGGAACGGGTCAGCCGGGACGCGGCGTTGGAGAAGATCCACTCGCCTTCGTCCGGCCGCTTGGCGTGGATGATCGTAATGCTCCGCCGGGTCTCTTCGTCGCGCAGACGCGCCAACAGTTCCGGCAGATGCGGAACGGACATGCTCGTGGTCGAGAACGGGTCGAACTGGCCGGCCATATACCCTTGATATCGGCCCGGCGCCGGATTTCCCCTAGCCGGGCCGTCGTCTTTACGTCAGGTATGCACGACGCCGAAACCGAAGCGCCAGCCGGTCAGCTTCGAGCGGACGAACAGCATGGTGCGGGTCTTGCCGCGATAGACGTAGGTCTGCACGCCCGATTCGTTCTCGATCATCTTCCGACCGACCGCATCGAGCTCCGCCGAGATCTTCGATGGCTCGACGAAGATGTTGGTGGGATCGCTGTGGAGCGCGATCACGAGCTTCGGATCGACCGCGAAGAAGGCGACGCCGGAGCCGAGGTTCATCTCGCGGACCAGCAGGGCGCTCAGCTCGTCGAGGAAGAGCGAGGCGCCGAGCATGCCGACGACCTTGCCGCCGGCGACGACCGGCACCGCGATGACGGCGACCTCTCTGCCGGTCGACTTGCTGCGGACCAACTCGCCGACGGTGGTACGTCCGGCCAGCACGGCTTTGAAATAGTCGCGTTCCGAGACCTTGGCGGTCTGCAGGCCGGACGCGACCGTCCAATACGTGCCGTCTGCCTTCGCGAAGAAGTAGACGCCGGGGACGTTGACCTTGGCGGCTTCGGCGAGCGGCGCGGAGATCGCGCTCCACGAGGCGGACTGCGCGTTCGCGGTGGCCGCCAGCGTCTCGAGGGAGTCGAGGGCCGAGCGCACGTGCCCTTCGGCGAGCGAGACGAGCGACGCGAGGGCGATGCTGCCGTCGACCTGGACGGGCGGTTGTTGGGCGTTCGCGGAGCCGCTCCACAGGAGGGTTGCGACGGCGACGAGGGCGAGAAAACGCTGCATCCGGGCTGGTTCCGAGCAGGCGCCCGCCATGCCTTCGGGCCAAGATAGGCGCAACGGTGCTTCGCTCTTCCGGGGAGGTCGGATTGCTGCACGCATTGGTGCTCTCGATCGCGGCCCTGAGCGCGCTCTCGGCCGGCGGCATAGTGGTGGATCGCGAGGGCTTCGGGATCGCCCGCGCGACCGTGGTCTTCCGCGACGCGAGCGGCAACGTCGCCAAGACGACGACCGACGAGAACGGCCGGTTCGCGGTCGCGCTGGCACGGACGCCGTCGACCTGGGAAGCCGGCGCGACCGGATACCGCACGGCGCATCTGCATTTCGCCGATCCGACGCGGCTGGTCGCGACCTTGCAGTTGGCCGAACCCGCGTTCTCGGAACCGGTCGGTGCCGACGACCTGGGGGTGCTGCCCTATCAAGACGTCGGCTACGCGCTGGCGCTGACGCCGTACCAGGTGCTCATCGGCGGCGGTCAGGTGGGTGTCGGCGATCGCGGTCTGGGCGGCAGCGCGAATGCTGATTTCGGCAACGGGATCAGCGTCAACGCGCCGGCGCACTACCTGTCGTTCGTCGGCGTGACCAGCGCGTCGTCGTCGTACGGCTTCTCGCAGAGCGCCGCCGGGCGCTTCGACCTCGGCTTCGATTCGGCGAACCGGGCCAACGGCACGATCGGCGCCGGCACGCTGCGGCTGGCCGGCATACAATCGCAGGCCGGCGACGCGTACGCGGGTTTCGGGTCGAGCGCCGGCGACGGCGTCTCGCAGACGCTCGCCAACGTGGTGCTGCGTACCAAGGCCGGGAAGAGCAAGGTGCTGTTCACGGCCGGGACCTGGACGTTCGACGACACCACCGGCTCGCACGAGGCGCTCGAAGCGGAGCACAGCGCCAAGCTGCGCGTGCAGATCCCGGCCGGCGCTTCGATCCTGCAGTTCGAGGCCGAGACGAAGGCCAAGCACAAGACCGCGATCGCGGACTACGTCGAAGACGAATCGGCGTCGGCGGTGAAGGCGCTGGTCCGCCACACCGGCGCGACGCTGGTGAGCGAGTACGGCTTCGAGCAAGACCTGGATATGGGGACGCGCGACTACGCGAACTCGCATACCAAGCACTTCCAGGGCGACGTGCACGCGCGTCAGTTCTACACGACCCAGCAGGTCACGTTCGGGCGGCTCTCGGCGACGGCGTCGCTCGGGACGTATGCATTGACGGCGCAAGGCTCGACCAAGGACTCGCCCGGGCCGAACCCGCAGACGGCCGCCGCCGGCACCGCCAGTCTGGCGGCGCAATGGACGTTCGGGAACGATCTGCAACTGCAGGTCGCGCGCTCTGCCAACGAAGATTCGGCCACCGACTCGATGTACTTCGGGGATCCGATCCCGGCTCTGATCGTCGACGTCAGCCACGTCGACGAGGCGACCCTGTCGTACCGGCGCAGCTCCGGCTTCGTCGCGTCGGCGACGCTGGTCGGGGAACGGTACGTCTCGTACCTCGGGACGACCACGCTCTACGGGCGCGGCGCGAGCGTCGATTGGCCGATCGGGGATCGCTGGCGGATACGGGCCTGGACGTTCGGATTGAACGATCAGGCCGCCCTGATCCCGGCCGGGACGCTCGGGCCGTCGCACGGCCGCGACGTCGGCTGGCTGACCTACTACGCGTCGCCGCGGATGCGGTTCGACGCGATCTACCGGCGCGAGTCGGACCCGGTCGAACTCGGGCACTATCTCGACGGCGATGCGGCCTTCGTGCTGAACCAAAACGCGACGCTGATCGTTACGAGAGAGCAGCATGCGGCCTTCTCGTCGTTCGGCCTCTCGCTGCGGTTCGGATCCGGCAGCACCTACTAGGAGATGGCGATGCGGTGGAAATGGAGCGGACTCGCGGGAGTCGCGGTCGCGGCGGCTCTGGCGGGGTGTAGCGGCGGCGTCGGATCGCTGCCGCCCGAGAAGTCGCCGCCGACGCCGCCTCCGCGCTTCGGCGTGGTCGGCGGCCATCAGATCTACACCGTCTATGCGTTCCATAACGACGCCGGCGAGCACGGACTGCCGAAATCGCCGAGCGGCGACGGCGCGTCGCCCAAGGGCACGCTGACACTGGTGAACGTGGCCGGCTCCAAGGTGCTGTTCGGGCGCACGGCCGCCGGCGGCAACGGCACCGGATGCGGCACGTTCTTCAAGGTCGCCGAGAACGGCAGCGGCTACGCGCTGGTCTATTCGTTCGGCGGCAACGACGGCTGCTCGCCGCGCCACGACGCGATGGTCCAGGATCCGGGCAACGGCCTACTCTACAGCACCACCCAGGGCGTGAACGACAGTGGCTCGACCACCTACAACGACGGGCAGATCCTGACGCTGGATCCGTCGACGCTGGCGGTCGCGAACATCCACGCGTTCGCCGGCGCGCCGAGCGACGGCGCGCAGCAGCACAGCAGCTTCTCGATCGACACGTCGACCGGCGTGCTCTACGGACAGAGCGCGCTGGGCGGCACGCACGATCATGGCTTCATCTATTCGATCGCGCCGGGCGGCGGCGCGACCACCCCGATCTACAGCTTCTCGAGCAGCGACGGCGAGGAGCCGCACGGACGGATCCTCCAGGTCGGATCGACGCTGTGGGGTATCACGCGCAAAGGCGGGTCTGCGGATCTCGGAACGGTGTTCAGCTACCGGCTTCCGTCCGGGCCGTTCACGGTGGTGCATAATTTCACGGGCGCCGGCAGCGACGGCGCACATTCGGACCACGGCTACCTGACGGCGGTCGCGAGCGGGAGCGACACGATCCTGTACGGGATGACGCAATGCGGCGGCACGGGCCGCGGCGGCGACGAGAGCGACTGCAGCGGGATGGGCGGCGGCGACGGCGTGATCTTCCAGATCGATACGGCGACCGGGAATTACAACACGTTCTACCAGTTCACCGGGACCAACAATAACGACGGCGCCGATCCCTACGGCTCGCTGCTCTACGACCCGGCGAGCGGGTATCTGTACGGCACCACCCGGCTGGGCGGCAGCCACGACGACGGCACCGTCTTCCGGATCGCGCCCCAGGCCTTCGGGGCGACCGGCTCGATCCAGCAGTTCTATCACTTCGACGGGACCAACGGCGACGGCGCCAAGCCGATCGACAACGTGATCGTCGACGCCGGAACGGTCTACGGTATGACGACCGAAGGGGGATCGAGCAAAGACGACGGGACGGTCTTCGCGATACCGATCCCGTAGAGTGGGTACGATTTCCAGTACTATGGCTAGAGCGACCTGGAAACCTCACGAGAAGCACGGCACGCTTACCAAGCGGGCCGATCTCCCGAGCAGCGTCTTCGCCTTCCCCAAGGAACGCGCGGAGCCGATGACCGACGCGAAACACGTGCGCAACGCGATCGCGCGATTCGATCAGGTGACCGGCGTCTCCGACGCCGAGCGAGACGTCGCGTTCGCGAACATCAAGAAAGCGGCCAAGCACTACGGCATCGATCTGTCGGAGTCCGGTTGGGGCGATCTCGGTCGCAAGCCGAAGACCGGCCGCACCGCCGCCGATCGCAAGCGCAGCGCCAAGAAGGCGGCGAGCACGCGGAAGAAGACGACCCGCAAGAAGACGACGCGGAAGAAGACGACCGCGCGGAAGAAGACAACCACGCGCAAGAAGACGACCGCGCGCAAGAAGACGACCGCGCGCAAGAAGACGAGATGAGGCGCTTCGTCGCCGTCGCGGCGGCGCTGATCGCACTCGCCGCGCCGGGGCGCGCGCAGGCGCCGTACGTGGACTCGGCATGCGGACAATGGACGGGGGACGTCTGGGTCTCGTACGCGTCGTGCGGACCGGATGCGCGCCGCCACCAGAAGATCGTCGGCACGATCCTGGCGGTCAAGGGACGTCTACTGACGGTCGCGACGGCGGCCCGCCGAATGACCATCGACGACACGCCGGCCCGGGCGACAGGTCAGCTGGTGCGCGGGCGGCGGATCTCGGCGCGCGGCTACTGGGATGCCGGTCGCTTCTTCGCGACCATCATCCTGACGCGCGCCGCCGGGAGATGATCCCCGGCTAGTGCTTGAGCTCGGCCCCGAGCGGCGCGAACGAACCGCTCTCGAAGGATGGGGTCGCGTGCATCGTGCTCAGACGCAGTTTGCGCGTCCGCGGGTCGAGCGAGCGGACCGAGACCTCGACCTTCTCGCCGATCTCGTAGTCGCTCGGGATCGCCTCGTTCTCCGAGACGACGCCGACGATGCCCGGGGCGATCTCGATCTTCAGCTCGGCGCCGTTCTCGACGACCGTGCCTTCGGTGACCTTGCCGCGCTGCAGGACGGCGGCGTGATCGCGCCACGGATCCGGCAGCATCGCGCGCCGCGACGCGCCGATCTTCTTGCCGCCTTCGTCGACGCGCAGGATCTTGACGGGGAATTTGTCGCCGACCTTGACGACGTCGCCGACCTTCTCGACGCGTTCAAGCGCGAGTTCGCCGATCGGGACGAGCGCGTCGACGCCGCCCAGATCGACGAACGCACCGAAGTCGGCCAGACGGACGACGGTCGCTTCGCGTTCGGCGCCGACCTTGAGATTGGCCAGCAGTTCGGCGCGGGCGGCGCGGCGCTGCGTCTCGAGCGCTTGGCGGTGCGAGACGACGACGCGCTTCTTGGCGTCGTCGGCGTCGAGCACGATGACCGGGATCTTGGTACCGGCCAGCTGTTCGGGAGCGATGCCGGCCAGACGCGACTGCGAGGCGGGCAGAAATCCGCGGAATGATCCGACGCCGACCAGGAAGCCGCCCTTAACGGCGCTCTTGACAGTCGCTTCGTGCGTCTCGCGCGTGGTCTTGCCGGCGGCGAGAGCCTTCCAGGCGGCCTCGACCTGCGCGCGGCGGGCGGCGTCGGCGGCGGCGCGCGCGGCGGCAGCGGCCTTGGCGCGTTCGGCGGCTTCGGGGTCGGGGGCCGGCGGCGGCGTCGGCGGGACGGCGATCACCTGCGGGGGGGCCGGCGCCGCGGCGGGAGCTTCGGCCTCGACGGGCGCGGGGGCTTCGGCCGCGACGGGGGCGGGCGCATCGACGGCGAGCGTCGACGTCTCGGCCACGGCGAGTTCGGCCTTCGCGGGCTCCTCGGCGGCGGCAACGGGCTCGACCGGTGCGGGGGTGGTGGCCTCGACGGCGGCGGGCTCGGGGGCAGCAGCCTCGGCCTGAGCGACGGGCTCGGGCTGCGGTTGAATGTCGTTGTCCATGGTGGACCGTCGCGTTTCGCGAATTTTCGGGCGATTCCCTAGAGAATCGCGCGCCGTTTATCGCATGTCGTCGAGGACGTTTTGCATCGGCGCGACGTCGATCTTGAGCAGGCCGCCCTTCGGATGGTCGAGGTCGACGATCGTGAAGACGGTCGCCGCGAAGATGATGCAGAAGATCACCGAGAGCGCGCGATTGGGCGACTTGACGCGGCCGAACGTGAGTCCCAGCAGGCCGGCGCCGACGAACGTGCACAGGATCACGATGCCCAGGATCGGCGGCGGGACGTGGTTGTTGATGGCGGCCGTCTGGAAGCCGGTGATGTCGCCCATCTTGTCGATCTCTTCGGCCAGCGAGAGATACGCGACGTCGTACGGATCGCTGCGGACGTCGGCCGCGGCCATCTGCCAGAGGCGCTCGTGGATCGCGCGCGCTCGCTTGGTGAACGGCCCGTCGTCCCAGGCGTAGGTGGTCTCGGAGAGCGCGCCCACGCGCAGCGCCGCATAGTCGTGCATCAGCTTCTGCTCGAGCGCGCGGCGCGCGCTCGGAAGGAAGTCCATATGCGCGTAGGCCGCGCCGACCGCGTCGGCTTCTTGCACGACCAGTTCGCGCCGCGCTTCGAACCGGTCGGCCGCGAACGAGAACGAGAACGCCAGGATCAGGACGATCAGGCCGAAGATAGCGGTCTGCCCGAGGCCGAAGGCGTTCTCGTCGCGGTCGGTGTTCTGATGGTGGATCCGCGCCGCGTAGGCATATCCCGCCCACAGCGCCAGCAGCGAGAGCACCAGGACGACCACGAGGAAGAAGAGCGCCGGTTCTTCGGCGAGCACGTCCAGCATGGGCGATAGCGTACGACTCGCCGGGGCGGTGCGCCTGGCCGATCCGGGGAATACTTGCCGGATGGCACACGAACACGATCCGAACAAACCCGCCGAGATGTGCGACGAGCATCTCCGCCAACACGGGGCGACCATCGTCGCCGAACTGCTCAATCGCGACCTGCTGGTGATCGGCACGCCGAACCACACAGGCGACGGACTCTCGCTCCAGCACGTGCTCTCGATGGGCATCGGCGACGAGAAGGTCTACATCGCCATCGACGACGGGCACGGGCACGATCACGGCCACGACCACGACCACGGCCACGGGCACGACCACGGCCACGAGGGACACGGCCACGAGGGGCACGACCACCCGCACTGAGGCTGCGGCCGGGGGAGCGAGCAGGCGTTCCCTCTGAGTCTGAATAAGACGAATCCACGGGTTCGCCGCGACATCTCGTCGCGGTCTGTCGTGGAGGCGTCTTTTTTCTTATGAAGCCTTTCTTCGCGCTCGTCGTTTCCGCCGCGGCCCTCGGATTCGCCGCCCTTGCATCGCCGGTCGCCCTCGCCGCCGGCGTCTCACCGCCCCCGGCGATCCTGGCCAACGACAATCGCGTCCCGGCCGGTCAGACCGTCGGGAACGAGCGGCGGATCTCGCTGGTCGCGCGCTGGGGTTCCTGGTATCCGGACGGACCGCGGGGCGCGTCCGTTCCGATCGAGGCGTTCGCGCAGACCGGCGCGGCCTCGCAGATCCCGGGGCCGGCGATCCGGGTGGCCGCCGGCACCGTCGTGGTGGTGCGGGTCGGCAACGCGATCGCCGGCTCGACGCTGCACATGCATGGCCTGATGGACCGGCCGGCGACGCGCGACCGCGCCTTCGACGTTCCGTACGGCACGACGCGCGAGGTCAGATTCCGCGCCGGTGCTCCCGGCACGTACTACTACTGGGGATCGACCACCGGGAAGGGCGCGACCTCGCGAGCCGGGGTCGACTCGCAGCTCGACGGCGCGATCGTCGTCGATCCGCCGGGCGTGCGACCGGGGCCGAACGATCGCATCCTGGTGATCGGGCAGTGGGACGACGTGCGCAACGCGCAGGGTCGCCTCGACTTCGACTACGAGGTCAACGTGATCAACGGTCTCGCGTGGCCGCATACCGAGCACTTCACCTACGATGTGGGGCAGAAGGTCCGCTGGCACGTGATCAATACCGCGTACGGGCCGCATCCGCTGCACCTGCACGGATTCTACTTCGACGTCGACGAGCGCGGCGACGGCATCGCCGACACCAGCTACGCCCCCGCCGATCGCGACCGGCGCGTGACCGAGCTGATCGAGCCGGGGCACACGTTCGCGATGTCGTGGATCGCCGCGCGACCGGGCAACTGGCTGTTCCACTGTCATCTGCCGTATCACGCGATGGATCACGCTCCGCTCGCGTACATGCAGCCCGGGGCTCCGCGCCTCACCCCTGCGATGATCGACGAAGGCATGCACCACGCGCACATGGGCGGATTGATCCTCGCGGTGACGGTGCGCGGAGCGAAGACCGCGCCGGTCGCGGCGGCGCCCCCGGCGCGCCGTATCGGCCTTTCGGTCGAGACGGTCGCCGGCAGTACGTTCGATACCCCGTCGTTCCGCTACGTGCTGCACGAGGACGGCGCCACCATCTCGCCGCCGGGCGGGGCCGGGCCGCCGCTCGTGCTGGTGCGGGGCGTGCCGGTCGCGATCGACGTGACCAATCATCTCGAGGAACCGACCACCGTGCACTGGCACGGCATCGAACTGCAGAACAGCTACTACGACGGCTCCGCCGGTTTCAGCGGCACCGGTACGAAGCGCGCGCCGATGATCATGCCGGGCCAGACGTTCGAAGCGCGGATGACACCGCCGCGGGCGGGGACGTTCATCTACCACACCCACATGGACGACGTGGAGCAGCTGCGCGGCGGTCTGGCGGGCGCGCTGATCGTGGTGCCCCCGAATGCGCCGTTCGATCCGGCGACCGATCACGTCTTCGCGATCACGACCCAGCACGCGACGGCCGACGAGATCAAGATCTTCGTCAACGGCATGGCCGCGCCGGCCCCGCTCGCGGTGAAGGCGGGCGTGCCGCAACGCTTGCGGTTCGTGAACATGACGACGTTCTGGACGAACGCGATGCTCTCGCTCTCGTCGGACGGCAAGACGATCGCGTGGACGCCCCTGGCCGTCGACGGCGCCGATCTGTCGCTCGCGCGGCGCGTCGCGGAGCCGGCGGTCGATACGATCACGATCGGCCAGACGCGCGACTTCACGTTCGTCCCGGCGCGCGGACAGACGCTCTTGCAGATCTGGCCGGCGCCGGGCATGCCGCCGGTACCGGTCGTGATGAACGCGATCTAGGCGAGCGTAACAGACCTCCCTCCTCGCGCGTTCGGAACGTTCGTATGCACGTTCTCGCGAGGAGGTCCCCGGTGAAGGTCTCGATGGCGTTGGTCGCGTTGCTCTGTTGCTCGGCCTTCGGCTCGCCGCCGGCGAGCGCTGCGCAGAGCCGGTTCGATGCGAGCGTGCCGCGGGCGCGCCAGATCCAGCTCGCCACCAGCGCCGCGCCGGCGGAGATCTCGCGGGCGGCGACCGTCTACGTGTTGGGCGCGCGGGGGTTCGAACGGGCGCGCGCGGGGACCAACGGGTTCAGCTGTCTGGTCGACCGGGCGGTGGTCGACGGCGTCGGGATGTCGCTCGAGCCCAAGTGCTTCGATGCCGAGGGGACGCGGGCGCTCTTGCCGGTGAGCCTGCGGACCGAGGCGCTGCGGGCGGCCGGGAAGACCGAGGCGCAGGTCGATGCGGATATCGTGGCCGGCTATGCGAGCGGGCGGTTCCACGCGCCGCGCAAGGCGGGGCTGATCTACATGATGTCGCCGTTCAACGTGCTGGCGCGCGGGCCGAACAACACGGACTTCGGACACGTCGCCGGACACCTGATGTTCTATGCGCCGTACATGACGCTTGCGGACCTGGGCTACAAGGCGCCGGTCAAGGGGATGCTGCCGATCCTGGCCGATCCGGGGAAGCCGTATACCATGATGATCGTGGTGCCCCGGCACCAGCTCTAGCGGCGGTGCCGGAAAAGCGAGCGCCCCGGATCGTGGGATCCGGGGCGCTCGAGTTGGTAGCCCCAACGGGATTCGAACCCGTGCTACCGCCGTGAGAGGGCGGCGTCCTAGGCCTCTAGACGATAGGGCCGTGTGGCTCCCGGTCAAGGATTCGAACCTCGAATAACTGAGTCAGAGTCAGCTGTGATACCGTTTCACTAACCGGGATTGCGAGGCCCGTCACATACTACACGACCGCGTTGGACTCTTGCAAGCGCTTCCGCCGGCCTGCGTTCCGACCGCCGTAGGTATGCGTCTGGCTGTGGCAGTTCGGACACAGCATACGCAGATTTTCGAGCCGATAGTCGTCGCAGACCCCGTTGATATGGTCGATATGGCATGTAAGGGGCTGCCCCCGCCACTCCGACGTTTGGCAGATCGAACAGCAATTGTCGAGGATTCCGGCTTCGAGAAGGCGTCGCTTTATAGCCCCGCGGGCCTTTGATTTTTCAAGGAGGTCCGAGAGTGACCAGGCGCGGGCCCTAGCCGTTAGGGCTCCCCGATTCACCGCTTTGGACCACGAGGCCGCGCAGAAGCCGAATAGCTTGCGGCACTCCCGATAGCTGTGGCCTTCGTCGTAGTATCGTTGCACTGCAGTCCAGTCGTAGAGTTGGCGCCGATCGGGAAACGGGCGAGACGCCGTACGCAGCTCACCTCGTCGGATCGCCTTATTCCACGCCGTGTGGGTTAGCCCGAACTTTGACCGGCATTCAACGAAACCGTGGCCCTCGTCGTGGTACTCCTGGATCGCCTTCCAATCGTAGATGTGCTTCGGCATATCACCATGCTATCGAACATATGTTCGTATGTCTGTAGACGAAATGTGAACGGGTATAAGGCGACCGCGAGGCGCATTAGGCTTCCTCGCTTTGCGACGTGAAAGGAGTCTTCGTGCAGGCTATCGTGCTCGTGGGTGGTGAGGGGACCAGGCTGCGTCCGTTGACGTACGGGACGCCGAAGCCGATGGTCCCGATCGCCAACGTGCCGTTCCTGGCCCGCACGATGGAGCGCCTCTACGAGGCCGGCATCCGCGATGTCATCCTACCGGCCGGCTACCTGCCCCAGGCCATCGTCGACTACTTCGGGGACGGCTCGAAGCTCGATATGAAGATCACCTACGTGATCGAGGACGAGCCGCTCGGGACGGCCGGAGCGCTCAAGAACGTCGAGCAGCACGTGACCGGCCCGTTCTTCGTGCTCAACGGCGACGTCCTGACCAGCCTGGACCTGCGCGCCATGATGGCCTTCCATAAAGAGAAAGGGGGCCTGGGGGCCCTGCACCTGATCAAGGTCGAGGATCCGTCGGCCTTCGGCTGCATCGTCCACGACGCCGACCTCAAGATCTCGGCCTTCGTCGAGAAGCCGCCCAAGGGCACCGAGCCGACCGACGAGGTCAACGCCGGCACGTACCTGTTCGACCGGGCCGTGCTCGACATGATCCCGGCCGGCCGCAACGTCTCGATCGAACGCGAGACCTTTCCGAAGATCCTGGCCGAAGGCCACGCGCTCTACGCCTACACCACCTCGGACTACTGGATCGATCTCGGCCGGCCCGAGCACTACCTGGCGGCCCACCGCGACATCCTCTCGGGGGCGATGCCACTGCGGCTCGAGCCGGGCGTGACCGGCAACGGCGCGGCCGGCGCGCGTGGCACGATCCTGCCGCCCGTGCACATCGACGCGAACGTCACGATCGCCGCCAGCGCTACGGTCGGTCCGAACGTCGTGCTGGGCGAAGGCTGCTCGATCGGCGAGCGAGCGACGGTGCGCGAATCCGTCCTATGGGACGGGGTCGCTGTTGGCGACGACGCCAGCATCGACGAGACCATCATCGCAAGCCGTGCCCGGATCGGCGCGGGTGCGACCGTCAAGCGCGGCAGCGTGATCGGGCACGATGCGGTCGTGGAACCGGGCGCCGTGCTCGAGGAGAACGCCCGCTTCGGCGAGCCTCCGAAGTAGCGATTTTCCTCGTCGTTCGGCGCGAAAGACGGCGATTGCAAGGTTTGTCCTGCAACTTTCCCGGGAACGATGCTATTATGGATAGCGAAGGCAGCCGCTAGGTAGCCTGATGGTTCGCTGTCCCCTTGGCGAACACTTGGAGAACCAGAGATCGTGATAGCAGCCGTTCCGCACCGAGATGAATTTCCGACGGTTCCGCGCGCGCTCTTCCTGGGGTCGTTCCCGCCGCGCGAGTGCGGCATCGCGACCTTCACGAAAGACGTGGTGGACTCGTACGATCGCGCGTTCGGCACGCGCAGCGAGATCATCGCGGTCGACGAAGCGGGCGGCGACGTCCGCCGCTATCCGCCCCAAGTGATCGCGCGTCTCCAGCAGAACGACCGCGCCTCGTATTCCGAGGTCGCGGCCTTCGTGAACCAGCATCCGTCCGATCTGCTCAACGTCCAGCACGAATACGGCCTGTTCGGCGGCGATCGCGGCGAGTGGCTGGTCGATCTGCTGCGTCAGGTCGAGAAGCCGGTGGTGCTGACCATGCACACCGTCCTGCCCGAGCCCGACGAAGGCATGCTGCGGATCACCCGCTCGCTGTGCGACTTCGCCTCGGCCGTGGTCGGCCTGAGCGAGACCGGACGCAACCTGCTCGAGCACGTCTACAAGATCAATCCGGTCAAGCTGCGCACCATCCATCACGGCGTGCCGGATGTGCCGTTCCGCCCGACCGACGCGGCCAAAGCCTCGTTCGGCATCGGCCAGCGCCTGGTGATCTCGACCTTCGGCCTGATCAATCGCGGCAAGGGCCTGGAGTATGCGATCGAGGCGATGCGCGACGTCGTCAAGCACCATCCCGAAGCGCTCTACTTGATCCTGGGCGAGACCCATCCGGTCGTGCGCCGCCAGGAAGGCGAGTCGTACCGCGAGTCGCTCCAGGCGATGGTCGCCGATTACGGCCTGACCAACAACGTGCGCCTGATCGACAAGTACCTCGAGTTCGACGAACTCGTCTCGTATCTCGAAGCGACCGACGTCTACCTGACGCCCTACCTCAACCCGGTCCAGATCGTGAGCGGCACGCTCGCCTACGCGATGGGCTGTGGCAAGGCGATCGTCTCGACGCCGTATCTCTACGCCGAGGAGCTGCTGGCCAACCACCGCGGCTTCCTGTGCAAGTTCCGCGACAGCGAGACCATCGCGAAGTGGCTGATCGCGCTGTTCGACGATCCGGCCTTGCGCCGCGCGACCGAACGGCGCGCCTACCGGTTCGGCCGCCAGATGACCTGGCCGCACGTGGCCGCGGATTACGGACGCCTGTTCTGCGAACTCGCGCCGCCGCAACCCGTCTACAGCCTGGTGACTTCTGCCTAAGCGCGCGCACGAGCTGCCGGACCTGCACCACCTCGTCACCTTGAGCGACGACGTCGGTGTGATCCAGCACGCCGTCGAGGACATCCCCAACCGCTCGACGGGCTACTGCACCGACGACGTGGCGCGCGCGTTCATCGTGGCGATCGCGCGTCTGCGCCTGGCGCCCGACGATCGCGAGGCCGAGCGGGTCGCGACGACCTCGCTCTCGTTTCTGCACGACGCGCAGCTCGAGGACGGCCGCTTCCACAACTTCATGTCGCACGCCCGGCTGTGGCTCGACGATGTCGGCACGCCCGACAGCATCGGCCGCGCGATCTGGGCGCTCGGCTACGGCATGCGCTTCGCGCCACGCGACTCGTGGCGCCGCCAGTGCGCGCGCATGCTCGAGCGCGCCCTGCCCGCGATCCCGGAGCTGGGCTACCTGCGCTCCCGCGCCTACGCCGCGCTCGGCCTGACCCAGGCGCTCGAAGCGGTGCCGGATTTCCATGCCGCCCGGGTCGCGCTGACGGCCATCGCCGCCGACCTGCGTGCCGCCTATCTGGCCGAACGCGGCGAGAACTGGGAGTGGTTCGAGGACCGGATGACCTACGACAACGCGCGTCTGTCCGAGGCGCTGATCCGCGCCGGCATGGCGCTGCACGACGACGAGTCGATCGCGATCGGCCTCCGGACGTTCGCGTTCTACGTCTCGGTCACGGTGGAGAACGGCATCTACGTCCCGATCGGCAACGACGGCTGGTACGTCCGCGGCGGCGAGCGCGCGCGCTACGCGCAGCAGCCGCTCGAAGCGACGGCGCTGATCGACGCCGCCCACGCGGCCTTCGACGCGACCGGCGACCCGGCGTACTCGGCGCTCGCGCGGGTCGGCCTGGAATGGTTCTACGGCCGGAACTCCCGCACGATGCTCCTGGCCCGCGGCGGCGGCTGCTGCGACGGACTCGACGAATCGGGCGTCAATCTGAACATGGGCGCCGAATCGACCCTGGCGTTCCTGGCCGCGGCCTACTCCTTGGCCGACCGCGAACCGGCCGCGCTCCGCGTCGCGCGCTAGCCCCTCGGCTGTCATCCCGAGCGTAGCGGCGTAGCCGCGGAGTCGAGGGACCGCCTCGATGCAACGCCCTCGTTCGTCCCTCGACTACGGCGCTTCGCGCCTACGCTCGGGATGACAAGAACGGGTCCCGAGGCCGTTTTGGGGCGGACGGCGAATAGATGGGGGAAATGATCCTTGCCACCGAGCATCTGAACGACGTACAATCCGCGGCCGTCGCCAATACCGACGGTCCTTGTCTGATTTTCGCGGGAGCCGGCAGCGGCAAGACGCGCGTGCTCACGCACCGCATCGCGAAACTCCTCGAAGACGGGGTCGCGCCCGACCGCATCCTGGCCGTGACCTTCACCAACAAGGCCGCCGGCGAGATGAAAGCGCGCCTCGAGCGCATGGTCGGCGGAGCC